>Ga0209510_1000041_pt1 | contig 217546 bp, 188 predicted proteins | sample BiotimSIPDNA_FD_185749 | JGI IMG/M metagenome (GOLD analysis project Ga0209510, IMG submission 185749) | Anaerobic biogas reactor microbial communites from Washington, USA - Biogas_R1 time_0 SIP DNA (SPAdes) (version 2) | ecosystem: Engineered > Bioreactor > Anaerobic > Unclassified | place...
TTCGAGATGCCAATAACAAGCTGGTAAGTGCACAAGGTCCAAGGGGTCCTCAAGGTTATGCCGGTGCCCCCGGCACTCAGGGTCCTCAAGGTGAAGTCGGTCCTACCGGCCCTCAGGGTCCGAAGGGAGACACGGGCGAAAATGGCGAAGCGGGTCTTACGATCACTGAAACAGAAGATGCTTTCATTATCGTTTACAAAGGAGTAACATTTACCCTTCCCAAACCTCCACCCATGACCATTTCCCTTACTACCACCATGAACGTAGGCCATAGAATTTTATTTAAAATTGATGCCGACTATGCAGACCAAAAAGATGTGTGGATAGACCTCAACAATAACGGCAAAAAAGATCAGGGCGAAAGTGATATTGTATTTGGTGAATATCAAAATCACATTTTTAGTGCACAAACCATTACCATCTATGGTAAGGTGAAATTTCTTTGTTGTGACGATAGCGCTATTACTGCTCTTGATTTAACCAAGAACACTGTGTTACAATATTTGTATTGTTCAGGGAACTCTCTTACCTCGCTTGATGTAACTAATAATACAGAATTAGTTTTGCTGTGTTGTTACGTTAACCAAATAACGGGAGCACAAATGGATACTTTGGTCAATAGTCTGGTTAATAGAAGTGGTAAAACTGAAGGTTACTTTTATGTTCATAACCCCGATAACCCCACTAACGTCATTACTCAAGCACAGGCACTTAATGCAGAGAATAAAAACTGGAGGGTACTTGATAGTGATGGCAATGCCTACGGGGGCGTAGAACCTCCCAAAATGACCCTCACCACTACCAAGACCGTAGGTGATACTATTAGAGTAGTTTTAAGGGCAGCTGCTGAGGACCAAGCCGATGTATGGATTGACCTCAATAACAACGGAAAAAAAGACTCCGGGGAAGATAATGTTACATTTGGTGTTTGGGCGAATTACACCCTCGAAGCACAAACTGTTACGATATATGGTAAAGTCACGTTGTTTAATTGCTCAAAAAACAGTCTCACTGCGCTTGACGTAAGCCATAATGCTGCGTTACAGAAATTGTATTGTTACTCCAACTCTCTCTCTACGCTTGATGTCACCAAAAACACTGCATTGACGTCTCTTGGTTGTGGCGGCAATTCACTCTCTACGCTTGACGTAAGCCATAATGCTGCATTAGAGGAATTGAAATGTTACACCAACTCACTCACTACGCTTGATGTCACCAATAATACTGCATTACTGAGCTTGTGGTGTGATAAAAACTCTCTTACCGAACTTGATGTCACCAATAATACTGCATTACTGAGCTTGTGGTGTGATGAAAACTCTCTTACCGAACTTGATGTCACCAAAAACACTGCATTAGAGGAATTGCTTTGTGACGAAAACTCTCTTAACGAGCTTGATGTCAACAAAAACACTGCATTAACTTTTCTTAATTGTTCCTCCAACTCACTTACCGCGCTTGATGTCACCAAAAACACTGCATTACTGCAATTGTCTTGTAATGAAAACTCTCTCACAGCGCTTGATGTCACCAAAAACACTGCATTAACTTTGCTTAATTGTTCCTCCAACTCACTCACCGCGCTTGATGTCACCAATAATACCGCATTGAAAGATTTACTATGTCACGGAAACAAAATAAAAGAAGTGGAGATGGATACTTTGGTCAATAGTCTGTTCGACAGAAAAAACATAGATAAAGGTTATTTTATGGTTCATAGTAGTACCACGCCCACTAATGTCATAACACAAGCACAAGTGGCTAAAGCAAAGGCCAAACATTGGCGCGTTGTTGATGATCAAAATCATGACTACGATGGCATTTAAGGTGATTTTCTTCTGTTTCGTTTAACAACAATTGTATAATATAGATAAATAGATATGAAAAAGTTTTTTACAATAATAACTCTCTTGTCGATGTTTCTGGTTGTAGGCTGCGTTGACCTTGACGAGCTTTGGAATGAGATTGATTTCCTGAAAAAGCAAAACGCGGAGAAGGCCAGGGAACTGGAGGAAGAGAATGCCAAGTTCGCTGCTTTTGAAGAGTTGTATAAGAGTGTGGAGAAGCTGACTGGCAATGCCAACTCGGAAATCACCTCCCTCAAAGGATTGATCGATGCCCTCTCCAACAGATTGAGCGTTGTCTCCTATAAAGAATTGGAAGATAAGAGCGGCTACGAGCTTACTATGAGCGACGGCAGCAAGATTACCCTTAAGCATGGCGTAAAGGGTGCCGCCGGTAAGGATGGAAAAGATGGAGCTGAGGGAGAGGCCGGTATCGACGGAATTACCCCTGAAATCAGTGTCAAACTACATACCGACGGCTTGCTCTACTGGACCCTCAATGATGACTTCCTGCTTGATGCCAATGGCAATATGATCCCCGCACAGGGTAAGGATGGTAAGGATGGGAAAGACGGCAAAGATGGTGCCGATGGTGCTCAGGGCACCCCTGGCAAGGATGGCAAGGACGGTAAAGATGGAGCTGCAGGTGCTGCCGGCACCCCCGGCAAGGATGGAGTCACCCCGCTATTGAGGATTAACTCCGACTTATACTGGGAAATGAGCCTTGACGGCGGTCTGAAGTGGCAACTTGTGACTGACGCCAACAAAAGACCCCTAAAGGCACAAGGCCCGCGAGGTTCTGCCGGTGCTGCCGGTCAAGGTATTCCCGGTCCGCAAGGTCCTACCGGTCAGCAAGGTGCCCCTGGAGAGAAAGGTGAGCCGGGTAAAGATGGCGATGCCAACCTGACAATCACTGAAACAGAAACTACCATCACCATCATTTATAATGGTGTTACCTTCACCATTCCCAAAGGTGAAATGCCTCCTCTCAAGATGACCCTCACCACCACCAAGGACGTGGGCGAGACTATTAGATTAGATTTAAGGGCAGCTGTTGAGGACCAAGCTGATGTATGGATTGACCTCAATAACAACGGTAAAAAAGACTCCGGGGAAGATAATGTTACATTTGGTGTTTTGGCTTATTACCCCCTCGGTGCGCAAACCATAACCATATATGGCAAGGTGACTATGTTGGCTTGTTTCTACAACTCACTCACCACGCTTGACGTAAGCCATAATGCTACATTAGATAGTTTGTATTGTTCCCAAAACTCACTCACTAAGCTTGATGTCACCCAAAATACTGCATTAACAGTTCTTAATTGCGGCAACAATTCACTCTCTACGCTTGATGTAAGCCATAATGCTGCATTAACGTATCTTGATTGTTACGGCAACTTACTCACCACACTTGACGTAAGCAATAACACTGCATTACAGGAATTGGAATGTCATACCAACTCGCTCTCTACGCTTGATGTCACCAAAAATACTGCATTACGGGAATTGAATTGTTCCTCCAACTCTCTTAACGAACTTGACTTAACCAAAAACACTGCATTACAGCGATTAGATTGTGAAATAAATTCTCTTACCGAGCTTAATTTACCCAATAGTACTGCATTACAGGCCTTGTTTTGCGAAGACAATTCACTCACCACTCTTGATGTAAGCAAAAATACTTCATTAAAAACTTTGATTTGTGATACAAACTTGCTTACCGCGCTTAACACAAGCAATAATCCATTGTTGTTGAGACTTCATTGCCAGAACAACCAACTTACTGCGCTTGATGTAACTAATAATACCGCATTAGAGAAACTCTATTGTTACGGAAACCAAATAAAGGAAGCGGAAATGGGAACTTTGGTTAGTAGTCTTGTGGATAGAAGCGGCATACTTAAAGGTGATTTTTATGTTCATGACCCGAATAACCCCACTAATGTCATCACCAAAGCACAGGTACTTACAGCAGAGGGGAAAAATTGGCGAGTCATGGACATTGATGGCAATGCCTACGGGGGCGTAGAACCTCCCAAGATGACCCTCACCACCACCAAGAACGTGTACGAGTATATTAGATTATATATTGAGGCTGCTGATGCCGACCAAGCCGATGTTTGGATAGACCTTAACAATAATGGAATAAAGGATTCGGGCGAAGGTGACATATTATTTGATAATTATAAGAATTACACTCTCGGTGCGCAGACCGTTATAATATATGGTAAGGTGACTGTTTTGTCTTGTTCGGACAACTCACTAACCACGCTTGACGTAAGCCATAATGCTGCATTAAAGCAATTGTATTGTTCCAACAACTCACTCTCTATGCTTGATGTCACCAAAAACACTGCATTAATGTCTCTTGATTGTGGCGACAATTTACTCTCTACGCTTGATGTCACCAAAAACACTGCATTAACGTATATTGGTTGTTACGGCAATTCACTCTCTACGCTTGATGTCACCAAAAATACTGCATTACTGGAATTAGCTTGTGAAATAAACTCTCTTACAGAACTTGACTTAACCGGTAACACTTCATTACAGGATTTGTATTGTAATGGAAACTCTCTTACCGTTCTTGACTTAACCAATAACACTGGATTACAGCAATTGTATTGTCATAGAAACTCTCTTACCGCGCTTGATGTAACCAATAATACGTCATTAACTAAGCTGTATTGTTCAGAAAACTCACTTATCACGCTTGACGTCACCAAAAACACTGCATTACTGACATTAACTTGTTCCAAAAACTCTCTTACCGAACTTGACTTAACCAATAACACTGCATTAATCTACTTGGCTTGTTATGAAAACTTTCTTACCGTGCTTGATGTCACCCAAAACACTGCATTAACGTCTCTTGATTGTAGCGACAATTCACTCTCTAATCTTGATGTCACCAATAATACCGCATTGAAAGATTTACTATGTCACGGAAACCAAATAAAAGAAGTGGAGATGGAGACTTTGGTCAATAGTCTGTTCGACAGAAAAAACATAACCAATGGTTATTTTATAGTTCATAGTAGTACCACGCCCACTAATGTCATAACACAAGCACAAGTAGCTAAAGCAAAGGCCAAGAATTGGCGCGTGTTTGACGATAATTATGATGACTACGATGGCATTTAAGGTGATTTTCTTCTGTTTCGTTTAACAACAATTGTATAATATAGATGATAGATATGAAAAAGTTTTTTACAACAATAACAATTTTGGCGATGTTCCTGGTTGTAGGCTGCGTTGACCTTGATGAGCTTTGGAGTGAGATCGATCTTCTGAAAAAGCAAGGTGAAGAGCAGTCTGCCGAACTTGCGGAAAGGAAGGCCAAAATCGCAGAGTATAAGGCTTGGCTGGAGAGCTTGAAGCAGGTGACAAGCGATGCAAACTCTGAGGTTAGCTCCATAAAGGGGTTGGTGGATGCCATGACCAAAAAGGTCTATATAGTCTCCTATAATGAGCTTGCAGATAAGAGTGGTTATGAGCTCGTTTTGAGTGATGGCACCAAGATGGTCTTGAAGCATGGAGCAACCGGTGCCGATGGCAAAGATGGCAAGGATGGGCCGGAAGGTCAAGCCGGTGCCGATGGCATTGCTCCGAAAATCGGCGTTAAAAAGCACAGCGACGGTTTGCTCTACTGGACTGTCAACGGCGAGTTCCTGATAGATAGTGATGGCAAAATGGTACCTGCACAGGGTAAGGATGGTGCCGATGGCAAGGATGGCAAAGATGGCGAAGACGGCGCTCCGGGTACCGATGGCAAGGATGGCAAAGATGGCCAAGATGGTGCTACCGGCGCAGACGGTACTCCGGGTAAAGATGGCTTTACTCCACTTTTGAGGGTTAACAATAACTATTATTGGGAGATGAGTCTCGACGGAGGTAAAACCTGGCAACTCGTCAGAGACATCAACAATAACCCCGTATATGCACGAGGCCCGCAAGGCACTCCCGGCACAGATGCCCCTGCCGGTAGTGTGGGTCCTCAAGGCCCCACAGGCTCCGAAGGCCCTGCCGGTCCAAAGGGCGAAACGGGTGATCCCGGCCAGGATGGAGACCCCAACCTCACCATCACCGAAGCCAACGGAGTCGTAACCATCGTTTACAAAGGCACAACCTACATTATTCCGAAATTGCCTCCAATGTCACATAGTATGACATTTACTACCACCATGAATGTAGGCGAAAGCGTTAGCCTAAAGATTGATGCCGCTGAAGCTGATCGCGCTGATGTGTGGATTGACCTCAATAACAACGGTAAAAAAGACTCCGGGGAAGGTAATCTTACATTTGATAATTGGGCGTTTTACACTCTCGGTGCACAAACTGTTACGATATATGGTAAAATAACTACTTTTAATTGCTCAAAACAAAATCTTACTGCGCTTGACGTAACAAAAAATCCGGTATTACAGGTACTTAACTGTTCTCACAACTCACTATCTGTGCTGGATGTAAGTAAAAACACCGGATTAATGTATCTCTATGGTCATGCGAACAAAATCAAAAAAGCTGAAATGGATAATTTGGTAAATTCCATAGTCGATCGCACAGGAAACACTCCGGGAAAATATTTGTTGTATGAAGGATATGAATTTGGAGATGAAAATGTATTTGAGGCTTCCCACGCAAGTGCTCTTGGTGCGAAGAATTGGCAGAAAGGTGGTCTGGGCTAGGTCCAGGTTTAACGAAAAAGGTTTGGGATTTTTTCCAAACCTTTTTTTGTTTACATATAAAGGCTATTTTACCGTTGCAGCGGGAAGAATAGCTCTTATCACGACAAGAGTGTCGTGTATGGTGTAAACAATCATCATTTTTTTGTATCGTATTGCACGGGCGTTTGCTCCGAATCGAAGAATACTTTGCTTATCTGATACATTAACGGATTCCGCATAAGATGAGAGCGAAAAAATACGGTCATAAAGTTCTTTATAATGTCGGAGTGCTGTGGCGGGCATTTTATAGGTGTTACTTATGTGTCTTATGTATTCAAGAATACTCTCCTTTGCGCTTGCAGACACATATACTGTAAATTTTTTCATACCCTCGCACCCTACAATCTTCGCATATTAACTCCATAGTGTCGGCCCATTATTTCTAAGGCTTCATCAAATACATCGTTGAGAGGGTAAAGTGTTTCGTTAAGAATTACTTTGGATTGAGTCTCCGGAGAATAGACTTCGACCGGTTCGCTAAGCCTTTTTGGTCTCTTTTGCTTTAACGACACAATAAAAGCATCTACGGCCTGAAGTTCTTCGGTGGACAAATTGTTGAGTTCCAAATTTAGCTTTTCGAGTAAGTTCTTATCGGTAAGCATAATAATAAGTTTTTATTGAATACGCTACAAAGTTAGGAAATCACTATCAATGATATATGCAGAAAAGACAATTTTTATAGGTTGTGGTATAAAACAGAGTCCCGGGCTAATTAATCTTAACTCATGACTTCTAAAACTTACTTAATACCATAAACTCATTAATAGCACAAATAAAAAGAGATCATCCTTTTTTATTTGTGCCTTCGAAGGGAGTTTTATACTTTTGTGAGCGGATTAGCCAACTCCTCCAGACATTTTTTGCAGAGGCATTGGTCCGGCCACTTATGTTGCAATTGCGCTAAAACGGTCGGGGGAAGCGTAAGACACGTACACCAGCAATCGTTGTGTGAGATGGTGTCATGATGGCAGTTGAAAGAGGCGCCACAGCGGGGACAAATTACGGTTCTCATTATGAGATACTTATTGTTACTTGAGCAAATATAAGCATTTAATTTGGTGCCGGCAGTATATTTTTTATGCGATTTTTAAATAAGAAAAACTATATGAATTTTATGAAACGTATTATGTTGTTGGGGCTAGGGTTTGGTTGCCTGGTCTTGTTGTCTGCTTGTCAAAAGGAGATCATTTGCACATTGAGCGAACCGAGCATTGAATTGGAGTATACCGGTGATCCGCTCAAGGTGCGCCTCTCCAGCACTGTTTCGTGGAAGATCGAGGTGCCGAGTGATGCTACGTGGCTGCAGATAACGCCGCTTTCGGGACCGGCAGCGCAAGAGATAGAGCTGACCTGCAAAGCGAAACCTAATGAGAGGGCGATTCGCCAAACACAGGTAACTGTTCGATGCGGTAGACGCATTTTGGATTTAACCGTGATCCAACAACCGTTGAATGTTATAGAATATACTTATACGGTTTTGCAGGAGCATACACAAGGCACCTATCCCAACGAAGTGATTATTTTGGGCGATGGCTACTCCAAGATGGATTATGGCACACTGGGTTCTTTTAATAAAGATGCACGTGATGCCATGGAGGCCTTTTTTTCGATCGAACCATTCAGCACCTATCGTTCTTATTTTCGGGTGGCGCAATTTGTGGTTTTTTCGCCGGAAAGCGGAATTACGGAAAGTGATAAAAAGACCAAAGTCCGCACTGCCTTTGATGTCCGTTTTGATGAACCGTATGTCATGGCGATGGACAATCCCAATTTGGTGTTTCAAGCTGCGAGGCGCATTCCCGGTATGACCGATAAGCGTATGAGCAATACGTTGTTTATTCTTTTGGCCAATGTTGACCGATATGGCGGCCTTTGCTGGCAATACAGTGATGGATCGGCGCTTGCACTTTGTGCGGTTTGCCGCACACCGGTTGGGAGCTATACGAAATTGGCCGATTTGATACATCATGAGGCCGGCGGTCATGGCTTCGGGCGGCTCGTTGATGAATATGTAATCCACAATGGGCAGACTATACCGGAAGAGGCAACAAGCGCTTCGCCTTACCGCCATAAAAAAGAACTGAAAGAGAGGCAAAAACACGGCTATGCTATGAATGTCGATATCAGCGGCGAAAAAGAGCAAGCTCCGTGGGCGCATTATTATTCGCTGCCCGGATATCAGGCAGTAGGCCATTATGAGGGTGCCTATTTTTATGAAAAGGGTGTTTGGCGTCCGGAACAGCGAAGTTGCATGGTCGATAATCGTCCTTATTATAACGCTCCGAGTCGTGAAAGCATTGTGAAATTGTTGTTAAGACGGGCGGCCGGTGTCCGGTTGTGTGACTATGTCTATCAATCCTCTACAGGAACTTTTGAAGTGGTTCCGATCCCTAACGATCCGTTCAATATGGAGGATTTTATGCGCAATGATTCGAAAAAAGCATGGTCGGCGCCTATGCCGGTAACATTCGATACCAGAAGCGATCAATTTTTCATTCCCACTCAACCGGTACGCTTCATACCCGGCTCACCCACTTTATAATGTTGCGGGGTGCAGGGTGCATGGTATGGGTTAGTTCTGAGTTTCGAGCCAGGAGTTCTGAGTTGGTTATTTAGTAGCTGCCTATGAGTTAAAAGTGTATAGCTGGTTACGGGTATTCCCGAAACGTGCACCCTACATCTTGCAACTACATACTACATACTACATACTGCTTTCTTACTCATCAATAAAAACTGAGGGCCACCGATTGGTGACCCTCTTTAGCTTCCCCTCGGCGGGAGCCTTAATTACAGTCTGCCCCTTCGGCGAAGCAGACACCTAAATTACTCGTCCAGAAGCTCTACAATTTTAGCCTCAGGAGCATGTCTCATAACGGATGCTATGCCATTGTCCCTTGTCCTTTCAGAAGCGTACATCTGGCTGTTTCCAATTACCTGGCCGTTTGTGGCGATAAGATTGAAATAGGGCTTGCCGTTTGAAGCCACTTTTTTCTCATATCTTGCCTCTTCAACGCTGTTTTTCTTAACTGACTCAACGCCGTTCAGGCAAGAAGCCTTGGTCTTGTAGCCTTGGCTGGTGAGGATTATTTCACCGTTAGATGCTTTAAGATTGAACTGGAATTCTCCGTTTTTTCTTAGTGTAATTTCAAATTTTCCCATATCGATATTGTGTTGTTGTTTAGTACTTCAAGTCCTACAAAGTTAGAGAAAAAAACCATAAATCAAAATCATTTACATATCTTCGTAAATAAAAACGCATAAAAATGAAGAGATTTTCATATGTATTGTCATCTATAATATTTTGCGTGCTCTTTACAGCGGCCTTGCGACCGGTCTCCGCACAGACCCCTTCAGATGAGTCGGTTAAGCATATCCCGATGGAACTGATACAGAATCCCGATAACCCGATATTGTTGATGTTTACAGCCTCCTGGTGCGCCCCCTGCCACAAGATGCGCAGTGTCATGTTCAAAAAGGAGAGCATCTCGGTTCTGCTCAGAAAGTACAATCTGGTGATATTGGATGTGGAATCACAGCCGGGTTCAGACCTGCAGAGGATCTATTGCGAAGACAGAGTAGTTCCACAATATATAGTAATGGATAAAGAGCAGAATGTGCTTCGGAAAATGCGGGGTGCTACTGATGATGAGTATGAGTTTGCGGATTTTCTGCGTAGCGGCATAGAAGAGATCAGACCGGGAATGCCTGCGGTGCAGGACATTGTTACACAGGAACAGATGGAAATTCTCACCGGTAACGATTATAAGGCAGCCACGAGCCGTCTCAAGGCGCAGTGGAGTTTTGGAGTCGGTGTCGGAGGACACCTCTCTACGATGCCCGTTTCCAGCAGATCTCTTTTTGCTGAAGACAGAGCCTCTGCTGCCGATAGCTTACAATTCAATTACAATGGAGTTAAGCCGGGTGGGAGTATTTCAGCATTGGTGCGTTACACATTCTACAAATCCACTATCGAGAGCGGTCTGTTATTTATGACTGCCGGAGGCCGCGATGTCCGAACCAAAGAGAACTTTAATTCATACTACATAGGTATTCCCTTCGATTTCCATTTTGGAATATGGAATGATTTTAAAGGGGGAGTAGGCCTTTCTGCCATGTATATGTTGAACGATGTTGCCAAAAATCGTTTCGATGCGGGTTTGCGTCTCAAACTTCTGTGGGATGCCTATCCTTTCTGTGTAGGTGCGGGATGGCAACGTGGTCTTGTAAATATTTTAGGAGCCGAATCGCCATTGAGAGCCCATAACAATCACTTTTTTGTTAATTTTGCCTTTTATTTTAATTGAAACGGTCAATGAGAGCAAGGCAAGTTTTTAGATTTTTAGCTGTGATGACCCTTTGGGTCTTCGGATTTGTGTTCTTTTCCGCTGTAGCAGCTCCCGACGGAAATGTGTCCGAAGATGGTGAAAAGAGGCTCGCCGAGTTTACATCCGATGAATTGCTCTCGAAAAATATGCCTGCCGAACTGGCATTTTTGCCTAATGCAATCTCAAATATATCAATGCCGGGCAATCGCGCCGGTATTTGGGCCCTTGATGCTCTGGATGCGGTGAGATATGGCCTTAGGGTGGACCTGGTGCATGATCAGCGTTATGATGATACTCTTTGCACTTTGGCTGCTCTCAATTGTTTGCAGGAGTATTTTGAGCGTTACGGAGAGTGGGATATGGCTATTGCGGCTTATTTGCATAGTCCTGCTGTACTAAACGCCTGCCTCCAGTCCGGGGACTCGACTCTATTACTCCATACGCTTACTCTCTCCGATCTCAGCCGTATGGAAAAAGGCGCACCTCTTCTCTCTACGGAAGAGTTCTTTACCCTGGACTTTGATCAGCCGGTTTCTCTTGAAGCTATAACGCATCTAACCGGTATAAGTGCCTCGGATTTTTCAAAGGCGAATCCCATATTCAGGTCAGATCCCTTGGTACCTCTCGAAGGTTATGGACTCAGGTTTCCGGTCGAAATGGCAAACAACATAGAGGTGGACTCCCTTTATGCAGTCACAGAGCGTCTGGTGGCGGCCAGAGAGGCAGAAGTACTCAAAAAACAGAAACAAGCCGAGGAGGAGCGTAAGCAGACCTCCATTATTTATACGGTAAAATATGGTGATACTCTGAGTGGTATTGCATTGAAGCATAGAGTACGGGTTTCCGACCTCAAAAAGTGGAACAAACTCAGGAGTGATTTCATCCGTGAACGACAAAAACTAATTATTTACAAGTAAGAATTGATGAAAGCGAGCAAGATTTTACTATTCATATTATCAGTAATACTTATTCTGGGAGTGATTTGGGTGGTTTTTCCACAAGGGGGAATAAAAGTTGGAGGCACTACCCTACGTTTTGCTTCTTACGAGGAGGCTTCTTCAAGCATCAATGAAGAGGTGGTCGATGTAGACAAAGTACTCTCTGAATTGGAGCAGAGCTTTAATATGCTCTCCGGCTCCCATCAGGACTCACTCAGGTTTTTCAAAAATTTCCTTAAATCCAATTCCAATAGGATTTATCTCCCCAATGATGACTACACCTATCTTGATAGCCTGTTTTATCTCTTTGATAACGCAAAGGAGGAAGATAAAACCTACCGCATAATGCATTACGGTGATTCGCAGATAGAGATGGACCGCATCTCCTCGATCGTTCGTGAGCATCTGCAGGGCATCTTCGGCGGTAATGGCAACGGCCTTGTGCCTGCAATCCAGAGTGTTTCCACCTATTCACTGGTGCAGAGTGCATCCGGCGCACTTGCCCGATTTACGCTCATCGGTGATTCTACTACCGTGCGTGCAGATCACAACCGCTACGGAGTGATGACGCATTTTTCTCAACTCTACGGTGAGGCCTCCATTAGTTTCAGAGTTTCAAAAAACTCCAACTGTCAGGAGCGTGCAAAGAAATTTTCCAAAGTTGCGCTACTTGTAGGCAACACTTCTCCGGGGTTTAAAGCCTCTTTGCGCTGTGATACTATCAGGACCGAAAGCAAGGTGCTCAAAAACGCAGTTCAGGGAGTTTCGCTCCTTACCTGGGAACTTCCTGCCTATGCATCCAGAGGCACAATTACACTTAGCGGAAGTGCTGAGATCTATGGTTTCTTAATGGACGGCGAAGGTGGAATAGCGCTGGACAACGCACCTCTCAGAGGGTGCTCGGGTACGATATTTACCCGTCTGAATAAAAGTGTGATGAAGCAATCCTTCGGTCTGCTCGATACCCGTATGATCATATTGCAGTTTGGCGGTAACCGTGCCGTCAGCATTCATAATGAGAAGCAAATTTCCAACTACCTGCGTCAGCTCGAAAAACAAATTGACTACTTCCACGAGGTGGCTCCCGAGGCACAAATTCTCTTTATAGGTCCTTCGGATATGGGCAGAAGTGTTGATGGACGTATTTCCACCATCCCAATGTTGCCAGATCTGAATGATTCGCTCAAGGTGATGGCTTTAAACAAAGGTGCTGCATATTGGGATCTCTTCAATATGATGGGTGGCGAAAATTCAATGGTGCGATGGGTGAAGCACAGTCCTCCGTTTGCGAGCAGTGATTATATTCACTTTACCACAAGGGGTGCGGAACATGTTGGGATGGCTTTTGCGAGGGCTTTTGAAGTGTGCTACAATTTCTACAAGCTCAGACAGGAGCTTGATCCGGAGATGGTTTGTGCATATATGAATAGTGAGGATCCCTTCGAAGTCTCCTCTGCAGAGATGATGGAGAGTGATAATGATAAAACTTCAGTAGTAGAATGAGGGGGATGCAAAAAACAGTAAGGGTAATAATGGTAGCAGTTGTGCTGCTTTCGACATGGTGCAGCAATGCCCTTGCTCAGAGCCTCCATAAGCCTATTCCCAATTATATGTTCGCCCATTTCGAGGAGAATGCGATTAACTTTCCCTCCGGAGACAGTACTGCTTTCGTGAGATTTTTCAATAAACTCGATACCCTTCTCTTTCTTGGGGAGGGAGATGTCAATATAGTCCATATTGGCGGTTCGCATGTGCAATCCGGTACCTTTTCCAACAGGATGCGTCGCAATCTGCTCTCGATGCGCTATGGTATAGAGGGGGGTAGAGGGGTGGTTTTTCCATTTTCAGTAGCAAAGAGCAATACACCCACGAGTTATTACAGCAGTTATACAGGCAAATGGATTGCCTGTCGTAATTCTCAGCCTAAGACACCTCTCCGTATGGGTCTGACCGGAATGGCTGCCTCCACTTCCGATCCTTCCGCCACAGTGACAATTGTTTCTCGTGAGCGCAATCCGATGGGATCTCCCCATGATTTTCGTTTTGACAGGGTGCAGGTGCTGGGGCGCTCCGACAGCGATACTCTTGTACCGGTAGTCCATTTGGACACACTGACGCTTTTACCCGCCTCTCATGATCCGGATAAGGATCTCTATGAGTTCGTCCTGCCTTCTTTGACCGATTCTCTGGTGTTGGGTACAAGCGGAGTGCCGGGGGAGTGGAATTTGACGGGGATTGTGCTGGATCATGGTCGTCCGGGGCTTACCTATCATGGGATCGGAGTCAATGGTGCGAGCCTTAATTCCTATTTCAAGTGTGAAGATTTTGAGAGGGATCTGGCGTTGCTAAAGCCAGATTTGATAATTTTTGCCATAGGCATCAACGATGCAAATACCCCCAATTTTAATAAGGAACGGTTTGTTTCCAATTATATACAAATGGTAGATATGGCCCTCAGGGTAGCACCCGATTGTGCAATACTCTTTGTGACCAATAATGATAGTTTCAGGCGTTCCCGCCGCTCCTATTATCTCAATCAGAATGGTCCTGTGGTACAGGATGCCTTCTATGGCCTTGCCCGAAGATACGATGCGGGTATTTGGGACCTTTTTAGGATAATGGGTGGTCTGAATTCGATGAAACAGTGGGAAAGTGCCGGCCTGGCTAACAGAGATAAGATTCATTTTACGGAAAGCGGCTACATATTGATAGGTGACCTGCTTTATAATGCGTTGCTCAATCGTTATCTGGAGCATCTCAAATCAACTTCCTTAAAAAACGACAACTCCAGATGATCGATTTTCTCCAGATAGCGGCAGATTTCCTGAAGGGGCTCTTCACATTTGATCAGTCTCACCCGTTGCTTTTCACGCAATTTTATTTCTGGGCCTTTTTTGCGATAGTGTTCGCCCTTTTTGCCCTATTTAAAAATAAACTGCTGCTTAGAAACGGTTTTCTCTTTTTTGCCAGTGTCTTTTTCTATTACAAGACCAGCGGGATTTTCACTCTGATACTTCTCTTTGTGACGCTTTATAATTTCTTAGGCGCCAAATGGATGTATTCCAGAAAGAGTGACAGGGGAAAAAGAGCGGTGCTGATAGTGAGCCTGATTGTCAATCTCTTTACGCTATGTTACTTTAAATATGCATATTTCATAACGGATGTAGTCAACAATCTATTCGGGACGGAGTTTGCCGTATTTGATATGTTTGCCGTAATTGGCAATGCCATTACAGGTTCCGGCCGATTCAGTGTAGATACGATAATTTTGCCGGTGGGTATTTCGTTCTATACTTTCCAGGCAATCAGCTATATAATGGATGTTTATCGCGGAAGGGTGACCCCTGTTCGGAATATTCTGGATTTTGGCTTCTATTTGAGTTTTTTCCCGCAACTGGTGGCCGGTCCGATAGTTCGTGCCAGCGAATTTATACCGCAGCTGCATCGTAAGTTCTTTCTTAGCAGAAGACAGTTCGGTATAGCAGTATTCTGGATTGTAAATGGTCTTGTCAAGAAAATTGTTCTCAGCGACTACCTGGCCGTTAATTTCATTGACCGCGTCTTTGAAAATCCGTTGCTCTACTCTGGTTTTGAAAATGTAATGGCTCTCTTTGGATATTCGCTGCAGGTTTATGCTGACTTTTCAGGATATACCGACATAGCTATCGGCGTGGCAATGTTGATGGGCTTTTATCTTCCCCAAAACTTCAATTCGCCTTACAAGGCCAGGCACCCGGGTGAATTTTGGAAAAGATGGCATATGTCTCTTTCCAGATGGCTTAAGGATTATCTCTATATCCCTTTGGGAGGCAACCGCAACGCCACTTTCGGCACATATTGCTGTATTGTAACCATTTCACTTATCGGAGTTTTACTTGCAGGATCCTGGTTAGTGGCTCTGGTTGTGCTGATAATAGCTGTAGCACTTATATTGCTGGCTCGTTTCAGACCTGAAAAACGCAGAACCATTACAACTAATCTCAACTCGATGAACACGATGTTGCTGGGTGGTTTGTGGCATGGAGCAAGCTGGAACTTCATGATTTGGGGTGGCCTTAACGGCATAGGAATGGTGATTCACAAGATATGGAAAAACTGGGGCATAGGTCTCAGATTTATTGTCATCACGGCCGTTACTGCTATGTTCGGGGTTCTCTGTGTCGTTGCGCCCCGTCCGCTTTTCAATATGTTTTTTGTCTGGATGGCGGTAATGTGGGCCGGTAATCTGGTAAAACTTCTATATATGCTTGTTTGCCGTTTGCGTGGTGTTGAAGCAGCTGTCGTGGCGGGACCTGAGGGCTCACAAGAGCCACGTTTCAGACGTATTTCGGATATCTGGGCTATTTTCCAGACATTTGTCTTCATCACATTTACGCGTCTCTTTTTCCGTTCGGGATCCAATCTCGATCCTGCCGAAGCCAACGAGACAGCCTGGAATACTGCAAAGAATATGGTAAACCGTATAGGCAGCCATTGGGAGTTGTCGATGATACCTGAGATTGTCTGGCAATATCGCAATGTGTTTTTGCTTATAGTGGCAGGTATGGTCATTCACTGGTTCCCAGACCGTTTTAAACGCCGTTATCGCCTCTGGTTTGCATCTATGCCGCTACCCCTTATGGCTTTGATAGTGGCCCTGGCGGTATTTATCGTATACCAGTTTATTACTGCGGATCTGCAGTCGTTTATCTATTTTCAGTTCTAAGGGTTATCGGAATTGCTTTACGGATTTTCCGAATCTTCGGGTTTTTCGGGTGCACCCTCTTGGATCAGCAGCAGATGATGTTCTATCGTTTCGCTGAATATCCTGGCCTGGGTTTGCCGCATAGGGCCTTCATTCAGGGTAGTCTTAAAGACAACGGTGGTGTCACCATCTGCCCAGTTGGGTTTAACAATTATCCATTGGTCACTATAAGTGATGTCTGGTGTTTCTATCTCCCAGATGACATTGGAGTGTACATCCAAATAAGCACTGTCGATATTGTGGCTGAATATAATGGTGTCCTGAGAGATGGTCAGCTCAGGAAGAATATATTTTTCACACGAAACAAACTGAGCGAGCAGCACAAGGAGAAAAAGTGCAGCAACAGCCCAGGTCAAAATGGTTTTCTTCTCTTTCATTTCAAGACAAAGTTATAAATAATATGCAGTTGTAGTGTTTTTTTTGTTCCGGGAAGAACATATTTTTCTTTTTTTACCTATATTTGTCAATTATACAGATTATAATATGCGTAAGATTTTTCCTATTATTCTGGCGGTAGTGTTTATGGCAACCTCTTGCCATAAGGTGGTGGACCCCGAGATTTCGGTAGATCCTTATGCTATAACTTTTGACTACAACGGCGGCTCGTTCGATGTCAATGTCCGTTGCAATGTAGATTGGACAGTGGATTGTGATACTCTCGGTATAACTATTTCTCCCACTTCGGGCACTAAGGATGGCACTGTAAGGATTTCAGTTCCCGCAACTACATCAAAGTCCACTCAGGTGGCCAGGATAACATTCACCGCTAAGGGTGAGGAGAGCTCCAAAATTACCAAGACAGTCGTGACGATCGGTTCTTATCCCTTTATTGGAGTTGACGTTGGACAACTTAGTATCGCTGCTGAAGGGGGTGGTACACAATTTCTGTTGACGGCCAACCGTGAGTGGACAGCCACGTGTTCAAATCCTGCGTTTACATTTTCTCCGGAAACAGGAAAGGCAAACGACATCATAAGGGTGACTGCCGACGTCAACAAAACCGGTTTTGCGAGAGAGTGTCTTATTACTTTCAGACTTAAAGAATACCAGAATACAACGTCACAAATAAAAATAGTTCAGACATCTCTGTAGTATTATGAGAAAGGCATTGCTAATAATAATTGCTTTACTCTCCTTTTTTCCCGCCTTTGCCCAGAAATATCAATTTTCGGGAAAGGTGCTTGAAAAGGGTACTGACATTCCTGTGGAATTTGCCACCGTGGTGATGCCGGATAAGGAGTTGTGGGCAGTAGCCAATGCAAAGGGCGAATTTGTTATCAGCGGGGTTTCGCAAGGCAAAACCAAAGTAGAGATATCCTGTCTGGGATATGCCCCTACCACATTTGAAATAGATATTACCAAAGACCTGAAAGGAGTTACCTATTATCTTGCGATTGATGACCTGACCCTCGAGAGCGCAGTGGTGGTTGCAAAGGAAAACACCAACAGTGCCACCACCAGCCGTCAAATTGACAGGACTGCACTTGAACATATGCAGATGGTCAATATCTCGGACATCTCCTCATTGCTGCCGGGTGGCGTTTCGGCCAATAGCGGCAAACTCACCAGTTCGACTGATGCTTTTCAAATCCGCTCCGACGAGACCTCAGCGATTTCCTCTTTTGGTACTGCGGTTGAACTTGACGGCGTGCGCCTCTCCAATAATGCTACCCACGGTGGAGTATCGGGAGTTTCTACCCGTAATATAGCCTCATCCAATGTAGAGTCAATAGAGATCATAACCGGAGTGCCTTCTGTGGAGCATGGTGATATGACCAACGGAGTGGTAAAGATCAACACCCGCAAAGGAAAATCCCCATGGATGATTACTGCAATGACCAGCCCCAATACCAAGCAACTCTCTTTAAGCAAGGGATTTGACCTTGGGGCGAAGGGCGGAGTAATCAATGCGAGTGCCGAAAGGACCACTTCCGTCCACGATCTGGCATCTCCTTTTACCACCTACCAGCGCAACGCCTTTTCATTGATTTATTCCAATTCTTTCGACGCGTTTGGGCAGCCGGTAAGATTTTCGACCGGAGTTTCCGGCAACATCGGCGGATATGACAAGAGTGCCGATCCCGACTCCTTCATGGAGACTTTCGAAAAGGTGAAGGAGAATACCATTCGAGGCAATTTCTCACTCAACTGGCTTCTAAACAAATCCTGGATTACCAATATTGAACTCACGGGTTCGGTAGTCTATTCCGATAATCTCTCCTCATTAAGCGAAAATAAATCCAGTTCCAGTTCCACATCCTCTCTCCATGGAATGGAAGAGGGATATTTTGTTTCCACTCCCTATTCATCCAATCCCGATGCTGAGGTGATTCTCAGGCCTGCCGGATATTGGTATGAGGTTAGCTACAGGGATGATAAGCCTCTTGATTATAATCTTCACCTAAAGATAAACTGGGCTCACGACTTTGGAGGAGTGGTCAACAAACTGAAACTTGGAGCCCACTTTACCGGAAGCGGCAATCTCGGAGAAGGCTTTTATTATGAGGATCTCTCGAAGGCACCGGATTGGAGACCCTATCCCTACAAGGATATCCCTTTTGTCAACAATCTGGCGGCCTACGCTGAAGAAAATATCACCATTCCAATAGGGACAACCTCGCTCAATCTTGTGGGTGGTGTTCGCTCAGAGTGGACTATGATAAACAATTCGGGTTATGGTACTGTCAATAGTCTCTCCCCGCGATTTAATGTGAGATATTCGATTATAAAATATCAAAGAAGTCGTGTCTTAAGAGAGCTCTCACTGCGTGGCAGCTGGGGTGTGGCAGTTAAACTACCTTCGGTCTCCATTCTCTACCCTACACCATCCTATTACGGAAAACAGGTCTTTGCTCCCGGTACAATGGCGGACGGAACTGCATTCTACGCATATTACATTCTTCCGAGACAGATAGAATATAACCCCGATCTCAGATGGCAGAAGGCGCAGCAGAGCGAAGTGGGAGTTGAGGCGGATATAGCAGGCGTTAAAATTTCCCTTGCGGCCTTCTATTCCAAAACTCTGGACTCTTACTTCACATACAGTGAATATGAGCCCTTTACCTACAAATGGACGGACCAACGCAGTCTGGAAGGGTGTCTGATCCCCTCCTCCGAGCGCCTCTACTCCATAGACAGGAAGACGGGAGTAGTTACCGTGAAAGATATCACCGGCAAAGTGCCTGATCAGACACTCGCCTATACGGAGAAAAACACCTTTGTTTCAAAGACCAAAGTGACCAACGAGGTAGCCCCTACCGTACGTAAAGGCATAGAATGGGTGATAGACTTCGGACAGATACCTGCCATTCGTACCTCTATCAGAATGGACGGTACTCTTTATAAATACAGGAGCACAAATGAGAACATAGTGCAGTCGTACCAGACCAACCGCACCATGTCGGACGGTATCACACCATACCAGTTTGTAGGGCACTTTGTTGGTAGCGGTTCCGGAACAAGCAACGGTTCCGAGAGTCTTAAGTTGCGTAACAACATAACTTTCACTACTCATATTCCCAAGGCGCGACTGATATTTACCCTCAGACTCGAAAGCTCGCTCTACCGTCACGATCGCAACCTTGCGGAATATAGCGGCGAACAGACTACCTGGCCTATCAGCGGTCAGGATAAAATTCCATCAGGCACCGAGTTTTACGACATAAAGGGCCATGTCGCCAAATATCCTCTCTATTATTCCACCTTTGACGATCCCAAAACTCTCATCCCATTCCGTGAAAAATATCTCTGGGCTAAAGATAACAACAAGCAGCTATTTTCAGAGCTGGATGCAATGATCAACACGACGGGATACAATTATCTCTACCTTAAGAATGTCTTTTCTCCCTATTTCTCGGCCAATATCAGCGTGACCAAGGAAATAGGCAGAATAGCCTCTCTCTCATTTTATGCCAACAATTTCTTTTATTCGACAATGAGATTCAAAACAAGCGCTTCACAGACCGATGTATCTTTGTTTGAATTTTTATCATATATACCTAAATTTTATTATGGACTCACATTGAGGCTAAAAATACAATAATATAAATACACAATGCGTATGAAAAAGTTTGTTTCATTTCTGATGTGCAGCGTATTCTTAATCGCTGCGGTCTCCTGTCACAAGGATGACCCTTACAAATTGTATGACGTCAAAGTTCAGTTGGTCTATTCGGATGCTGATCCCGTAGCCGGCGTTACGGTAAATGCGGTCAATACCAATACCGGAATGATTTATGTCGGCACAACCGATGCTCAAGGTAATGCAGTTGTGCCTGCAGTTGCCGGTCTTTATGAATTTTCCGCTACTGAAACCCGTGCCGAAAGCGGTACTGCTTACTCCTTCAACGGCTTTAAACAGCAAGTTGCCATTACTCACGATTATGAGAAGACTCCTTTCGTGGTTACCATCGACATGGTCGGTTCAGAGGCAAAACAGATCATCGTTAAGGAGCTTTACACCGGCGGTTGTCAAAAAGATGACGGTTCCGGTTATTTCCAGAATGATAAGTATGTCATTCTTTACAACAACTCCACAGTTGATGCCGATCTAAAGAACCTCTGCTTCGCAATGACAATCCAATACAACTCACATACAACGAATGTCGATGTGGTTGATGGTAAACTCACTTATGAGGCAGAAAACAGAGTGCCCGCCGGACATGGCTTCTGGACCTTTGCGGAGGGTAATGCTCCGGTACTCAAACCGGGCGAAGAGGTTGTTGTGGCTATAAATGGGGCCATCAACCATACTCTTACCTACAGCAATTCAGTGAATCTCTCCAACAGCAACTACTATGCTATGTATGACCCTGAATCGGGATACAGTCTGGCTTCTTACTACCCTACACCTTCTGAGGCAATCCCTACCTCACATTATCTCAAGGCCTACAAATATGGTACGGGAACGGGTTGGCCTATTTCGGTGACCGGCCCCGCATTCTTTATCTTCATAACTCCTGACGGTGTGACACCTCAGTCATTCTTTGAGGATACTTCCAACGAGAATTTATATGACAACAAGGCTTCAGGAAAGCGTAAATGGGTTTCTGCAGAATGGGTTGTGGATGCCTGTGAGGTATTTTCAGCCGGTTATGTCGGCAAAAACAACAAGCGTCTCATCACCTCTGTTGACGGAGGCAGCGTGGTACTTACCAACAGACAAGGATATTCCATCTATCGTAATGTCAACAAGGAGGCTACCGAGGCGATACCTGATAATAAGGGAAAACTTGTTTACAGCTACAATATGGGAACAAGTGACCTGGAAGAGGGTTCAACCGATCCGAGCGGTATCGATGCTGAAGCCTCCATCAAGGCAGGCGCCCGTATCATCTACATGGATACCAACAACTCCGGAAACGATTTCCACCAGCGCAAAGAAGCTTCGTTGAGGAGCAAATAAGGGGAATTGATGATGAAACGTTGTCTGACTATAATGGTAATGGCGTTGTTCTGCCTCTTTTCAGGCCGGGCACAGGTGACTCCGCAGAATCTTTATGATTTTAATTTCATAAAGGGTTCAGAGCCCTGGTTGACCAGCAGCAATGCGGCCGGTCTTATTCGTCTGCCTGTGGAGAAAATCTTCATTACGCAGGCAGGATTTGACAAGAATAATGGCGGATTTGTGGCCCATCACCAGTCGGATGACAGTTTTAATGCCGGAGCTTTGGCAGAGTCATTCTCCCACCTGGGAAAGGATGTCTATGTTTACGGTAAATTGTCGTATGACTATTTTAAAGGGAAGAATATGGGTGGCTCAGTAATGAGCGACCCATTTCATTCCCCTTTGAATGTTGTGGCAATGGCAGACTCTACAGCCGGAGTAAAGACACTGGAGACATATCAGTTGACCGGAGGTGTAGCCTACCGTTTCAATGATGCCCTTTCTGCAGGAGGCAGGATAGACTACACAGGTGGCAACTACTCCAAGGCTCGTGATCCACGTCACGTCAATATGATAATGGACATGGAAGTGACTGCCGGTCTGAGCTGGAATATAGGGAACAAGGTCGTAATAGGAGCCGATTATATTTTCAGAAGAAATCTCGAAAGTTTTTATTATCAGATTTACGGCACAACCGACAAACTCTACTACTATCTGGTGGATTACGGTGGATTTTTCGGGCAGCGGGAGGTGTTTGGAGAGAAGGGTTATTCAACACAAACCAATACTATGCCGCTGTTGACCACATATCACGGAGGTGCTCTTCAACTGGAAATAGGTCCTTCATCCAGAGTCAGACTATTTAATGAGTTTTCATTCAAGTCATTTGACGGCTATTACGGCAGAAAGTCCACATCTACCATAATGTATTCGGCTCATAATGGTTTCCAGGCGGGATATAATGGCCATTTATCTTTCGGCAAAGGAGATAACCGACATATAGTGAAGCTCTCAGCCGACTATACGCACCTGATAAACAACGAGAACGTCTACCAGGAAAAAACCATTGAAGGAGTCAAGGAGATCATCTATTTCGGTAGCAACGAGGTTCTGGACAGAAATCTGATTGAGGGCAATCTGGAGTATTCCGCAAATCTCGGCATTAGGGACCATCGTCCAACACTTGTGCTGAAGGCCACCGCAGATGCGATGTACCGCACTCAAACAGCTTCGCTCTATCCTTTCTACCGTAAACAGAATATTCTCGCTATTGACGGACTGCTTTCGGGAGCCTATAATATTTTCCGCGAAAGCGGTATCATCGGAATCCGTCTTTGCGCAGGCTTCGGAAGTGGCACAGGCAACCCTTTGAATGACGGATTATATACACAAACCAATAACCCCAGAGCGCCGCGCACGATGGATGATGCGATGCTCAAGGAATTTGAATTTTTCACTGCCAACCGCATCAATGCCGGGGCAGGATTCAGATACTCACATTTTTTCAAAAATAATATTACCGGTTATATCGATCTGGACTACCGGTTGATAAATGCCCTCGGCATCAACTATCTTGCCGGTGCAATGCATCACTGCATCAGCGCTGTAGTGGGCATCTCATTCTAATACCAATTTAAATGAAAAGAAAACTGATACCTGCGGTGGTTACTTTGTTTCTCTCCGCTGTACTGTGCCGTGCCGATGAAGGCATGTGGCTGATTCACCTAATTGAGCAGGGACTCGCCAAGAATATGCAGGAGAGGGGTCTGCAGCTCGATCCGAACACCCTTTATGATGAAGAGAAGGGTGGGCTGAGTGATGCAGTCGTGTCACTCGCTTTCGGCTGCAGCGGCAGCATGATCTCATCCGACGGTCTGATGATCACCAACCATCACTGTGCTTATTCGGATGTACATGCGTTGAGCACCCCCGAGCATAACTATCTTGAGGATGGATTCTGGGCGATGGATCGCTCGCAGGAGGCTCCTGTTAAGGGTGATGGTATCTGGTTTCTGAAGAAAGTGATAGATGTAACCTCCGAAGTACAGCACTTGCGCGATTCAATCGTTCCAAGGGGCGGAGGTTTCGCAATGCGCAGGGTTTACAGCTTAATTGAGGGCAGATACGGAAGACTTTTCAAAGGTCAGGGTGAGGTTTCCTGTTCCTCAATGTGGGGCGGTAACAAGTACTATATGGCACTTTACGAAGTCTATAAGGATGTACGTCTGGTGGCAGCTCCGCCGATCTGCATCGCATCCTTCGGAGGTGAGGTGGACAACTGGGAATGGCCACAGCACAAGGGAGATTTTGCGCTTTACCGCATTTATACTGCTCCTGACGGTTCTCCGGCCGAATATTCTCCCGACAATATTCCGATGAAGCCCTCTCGTACGCTAAAAATATCCACTGCTGGTGTGCAGAGAGGAGATTTTGCGATGGTCATCGGCTATCCCGGCCGTACAGACAGGTATGCATCCTCATTTAAGGTGAACAATATAGAAACCGTTGTCAATCCGATACAGGTAGAGATACAGGGGGAGCAGATGAAGATTATTGACGGTTGGATGAATCTCGATCCGGCAGTGCGTCTGAAGTATGCCGACCATTACTTTTCCTTGAGCAATGTGCAGGAAATCCGCGAAGGAGAAATATTTTGTTACAGCAAATATAATGTAGCGGAGAAAAAACGTGAACAGGAGGTGGAACTCCATAGCTGGATAATGTCTGATTCCTTGAGGGCAAAACGTTACGGCACTTTGCTGCATGACCTTGGAGTCAAATATAAATCTCTGGAATATATAGAAAAGCAGACCGGTTATTATCGTGAGACAATGGCCAGGGGAGTGCGCTTGCATCGGATGCTCAACCATGTGGCCAGAAGTGCGGAAATGGTGGCAAAGAGCAAAGGTCAACAGGTGCCTATAGCTGACAGTACGCGCGCCCTTGAGACAATAATGAAGATGTACGATGAGTTTGATATGAGGGTGGAAAAAGATCTGATCGATCTCTCCATAAGGGAATTTTATGCTCATGTGGACAGCGTGTTCTGGGGAGAATGGTTGACTGAACAATATGATCTGTTTGAAGGTGACACCTACGCTCTTGTGGATTGGATATGGGAGAATTCTCTTTTTACTGACCAAGGCAGGTTTGAAAAGGCTTTGTCGGAGGCGACTACTGCGGAGAAATTTCGTGCGGACCCTCTAATGGCAGCTATCAATTCCACTAAAATGATAATGTATAACAACTACAAGAGTAAAGTCGATAGAGGTATAAAGTTGACCAGGCTAGAGAACAACTACAGAAACTTACTCTATCAGATGAATCTTGAAAAAGGTATTCCACAATATCCTGATGCCAATTCCACAATGAGGATCACTTACGGGACCGTCGGTCCGCTCCGCCTCTGTGATGGAATTATTTGTCTTGAAAGGAGTACGGTACGCGGTATACTGGAAAAATATGACCCCAACAGATATATTTATTCACTCAAACCCGAATTGAAAGCTCTCTATGATGCCCGTGATTGGGGCAGATGGGCAGATGCTTCCACAGGAGAATTGTATATCAATTTTGTTACCGACAATGACATCACGGGCGGCAATTCCGGCAGTCCGGTGATGAATGGCCGGGGCGAACTGATAGGACTGGCATTTGACGGCAACAAGGAATCCCTTGCAGGTGATACCTATTTCGATCCGGTGATGAATAAATGTGTCTGCGTCGATATACGTTATGTACTTTGGATTCTGGATAAATATGCCGGAATGCAGCATATCATAGCGGAAATGCTGGGAGAGTAGTATTACTCCACAAATCCTATGGTGGCGACGCTTACCCTGAAATATAGCATCAGAGGCGTGGCACAAGCTGCAAGGGTTGAACCGGAGGTCAGCACATCATCTACAAGCAATATATGATTTATGCCTTTCGAAAGGAGTCGTAAAGCGACTTTCTTATTCACGCGAAAGGCATTTTTCACATTTTCCGCCTTTTCATTTCCGCTGAGGCGTGTCTGAGTGGAGGTCATCTTCGTGCGTTTCACTAGGGATCTGATAACAGGAATGGATTTTCCTTCAGGTTGTGATGAAAAGCCTTCGGCTACGCCTCTGGAAATAATGTCAGCCTGATTGAAGCTGCGACTCCACCGCCTGCGCCAATGTAACGGAACAGGTACGATGGCATCAATATCTCCGCAACGCTCTCCATTTGCCATTTTTTTACCGAGATCTCTGCCGGTTTCCAATCCCAGCGGAATATTGCACCTGTATTTGAATTTGTGGAGAATGTGGCCATAGCCACCGGTGTAGCGATAGAAAAACAGTGACGCTGCACTTTCGATGCCCACTTTTGACCACATTCGCTCTTCGGCCGGATTCTCCGGCCAGCTCCAGAACCAGGTATAAGGAATATCATTGCGGCAATCGTCGCAAATGTTCCTTTCTTCACAGGCAAGAATTGTTTGGCAAACTGCACATTTACGGGGAAAGAAGAGGTCCCCAAGTGCCTTGAAAGAGTATCTCGTCCCACTGACAATGTCATTCCAACAGCCCATATCGATACGTGTTTTGTACAAACCTACAAAAAAATAGTAATTTTGCAGCATGCCCGACAAAAGAATAATTGAATTTATTTTAGAGCATCACGTAATGTCTCTCGCTTGTGCCGCACACGGAGATTTGTGGTGTGCAAACTGCTTTTATGTTTTTTTGGAAGAGGAAATGAGCTTTGTCGTTACCTCCGAGGAAGAGACTCGTCATGCACAGCTTTTTATGGAAAATCCCGTCGTGACGGGCTCTATTGCACTTGAAACTGAAGTGATAGGCAAAATACGTGGTCTTCAATTCCGGGCAGTTGTGGAGAAATGTGATGAATCGCTTTTTGACAAATACAGGTTGGCGTATCTGAAACGCTTTCCCTATGCAATCCTCAAAGGGGGAGAAATCTGGCGCCTTGTCCTTACCGAACTCAAATATACCGATAACCGTCTTGGCTTCGGTAAAAAACTTAAATGGAAGTCAGGAAAAAACACTACCTTTGTCGATCATGCTTGATTTTGTTTCCATATCATTGGTGGATATTCTTGACATTATACTTGTCGGTTTGCTGATTTTTCAGATTATCAGACTGATACGCGGAACTGCCGCAATGAGTATTTTTGCAGGGATACTCATTCTATATGTGATATGGCTGGTGGTTTCCGCCTTCAATATGAAGCTCCTGTCTGCACTTATGGGACAGGTGCTCGGAGTGGGTGTAATTGCATTAATTGTAATATTTCAGCTGGAGATACGTCGTTTTCTACTTCATTTGGGTTCCAGATATGCTTCTGCTAACAGGAATAATTTTTTTCGCCGTTTGTTCAGGAATCGCGGCGGTGTCAATGTGGTAAGTCCGGAACTACTGGAAGAGTTGACAGAGGCCTGCAGGATGATGTCACAGGATAAAACAGGAGCCCTTATAGTACTCAAACACAAGACTTCGCTGGCAGCTATTATAGAGACCGGTGATGAAGTTGACGCTAAAGTGAGCCGCAGACTTCTTCTTAATATATTTTTTAAGAATTCCCCTCTGCACGATGGTGCTCTTATTATTGCCAATGAGAGGATTCATGCGGTCAGATGTACTCTTCCAATTTCTGCAAACCCCAATATCCCCGCCCAATATGGCTTGCGTCACAAAGCTGCCGTCGGAATCACCGAGCAGAGCGATGCCAGCGTTATTGTGGTTTCCGAGGAGACCGGCAATATTTCGTTTGTTTCAAACGGGGTACTTAAACCTATGAATAGTATTACTGAACTCAGGACGGCAATTGAAAACTCATACAGATAAGGATTGAAGGGATGATACTGGAGCAGAAAATAGGGTTTGATAGAGTCAGGAGACAGATTGCGGAGCGTTGCTCCACACAATATGCCGTTGACAAAGTATGGGATGAAGAGATTTCCCGCGATGCAAAGGAGATAGATTTGCGGTTGCAACTTACAGACGAAATGCGCCTTATCTCTATGTTCGAGGACTCATTTCCTTCTGTGGGCTTTATTGATACAAAGCCCTTTTTGCTGCCTTTAAATGTGCCATCCACATATATTGATTTGGTTTCCCTGAGTAAACTCAGAATTTCACTCGATACTCTGCGCAAGATTCTCTCTTTCTTCAAGGGGTGCAAGGATGATCTCTATCCCAACTTACGGAAGCTCTCCGAACAAATAACCTATTACCCTGAAGTGTCACGCAGGATAGATTCTCTTCTTGACAAGAGTGGTGAGATGCGCGATAATGCTTCCGAGCAGTTGCAGACCATTCGCCGTTCGCTAAAAGAAAAGGAGGGGGCAATATCCAAACGCATTTCGCAATTGCTAAAGAAGGCGCAGACTGAGGGGATTGTGGATGAAGATGCTTCGGTTTCTGTCAGGGACGGAAAAATCCTAATACCCGTGCCTGCAGCCAATAAAAAGCGTATCGCCGGCTTTGTTTACGACGAATCAGCGAGCGGTAAGACCGCCTTTGTAGAGCCGATGGAGGTGGTGGAGCTCAACAATCAGGTACGTCAGCTGAAGTTTGAGGAGCAGCGTGAGATCCTGAAGATACTGGTGGAATTTACCGACTTTCTGCGTCCCTATCTGGAGGAGCTGATAGCGGCCTCAGAGTATATTGGAGAGATAGATTTTATTCGGGCAAAGGCCAATGTTGCGCTGGATATGATAGCCGGTATGCCGATTATATCGCAGACAGGTGAGCTTGCATTGCGTAAGGCACGCCATCCTCTGTTGGAAAAGGCCCTGAAAAAGGAAAAGAAGGATATAGTGCCGTTGACCCTCACTCTAACACGTGAGAAGCACATCCTGCTCATCTCCGGCCCCAATGCCGGCGGCAAGTCCGTTTGTCTTAAGACAGTGGGTCTGCTGCAATATATGTTCCAGTGGGGAATGCTGATCCCTACCTCCGAGATTTCGGAAATGGTGATATTCGACAATATTTTCATAGATATAGGAGATGACCAGTCTCTGGACAATGACCTCAGCACTTACAGTTCGCACCTGGTGAATGTTAGAAAAATACTGGAAAATGCCACTGACAATTCGCTGGTGCTGATAGATGAGTTTGGTAGCGGTACCGAGCCCACCGCAGGAGGTGCAATAGCGGAGGCTGTATTGGCGCGTCTTGAAGAGATTGGAGCCTATGGAGTGATTACCACCCACTATACTAATCTGAAACTTTATGCCAATAACAGTTCCGGTGTAGTTAATGGCGCGATGCTTTTTGATGTGGCGGGCATTACTCCACTCTTTAAGCTTGAACAAGGACTACCCGGTAACTCTTTTGCTTTCGAATTGGCTCGTAATATCGGACTTCCTGAGACCATTGTCAAGGATGCGGAAGAGCGGGCGGGCAGCGGATTTGTCAGCATTGAGCGCAATCTCCGCCAGATAGCGCGCAGTAAACGCGTTCTCGATGAGAAATTAGCTCGTATCAGGAGCACCGACAAAACGTTGGAAAGTCTCACGGATAAATACCATAAGGAGTTGGGCGATATAAAGCAGCTCCGCAAGGAGATAATAGATGAGGCCAGAGCTGAGGCGAAAGAAATAATCGACCGAAGCAACCGTAAGGTGGAGCAGACCATTAGAGAAATAAAGGAGGCGCAGGCTGAAAGGGAGAAGACGCGCGCTATTCGTAAGGATCTGGAGCAGTTCCGACAGGAGATGGAAAATGAAGCAGAGAGTGAACTGGAACAGCAAATTACCCGCAAGATGGAGCAGATAGTGGCTCGCAAGGAGCGCGAAAAGGAACGCAAGGAGAGGCGTAAGAGTGAGGCTCAACGTCAGGAGGAGGCAAGGGTACGTGCTGCTGCCTCAAAAGAGCGGATTGTTGCTGACAAACCGCTGGAGGTGGGGGATAAAGTACGGATCAAGGGCTCCGAAATTGTGGGAGAGATAACACAGATGTCCGACAAGACAATTGCTGTGGCTGTGGGCAACATTATCAGCAAGATGGCTCCTTACAAGGTAGAACGCATTTCCAATCAGGAGTACAAGGATAGTACCCGCTATGCCAAGCCCCAATCGATTATTACCTCTTCCTCAATATCCGAGCGAAGGCTCAATTTTAAACCGAAAATTGACATCCGTGGTGAGCGTCTGGACAGTGCACTGGATATCGTTACCCGTTTTATTGATGATGCATTGATGGTGGGCTTATCTGAGGTTAAGATTCTCCACGGTAAAGGCAACGGAGTGCTCCGCGAAGAGATACGCAAATACCTTAAGACCATGCCTGGAGTAAATTCCCTACGGGATGAAGCTCTCCAGCTGGGAGGCGCAGGCGTTACTGTCGTAACTTTGGATTAACTTTTACAAAATTATATTATGAGAAAAATTGGGGTATTATTCGCATTTGCCATAATAATGACACTATTCGCATCCTGTGAAAATGCGGAGGAAAAAGTAACAACCGTTGCTGATGGCTTTTTGAAATCCTATTATCAGATGGATTACGAAGATGCTGCCACCTATTGTACTGATGAATTTGCGGAAATATTGCTCCAGGCCGTTGCTTCAAGGCCGGAACTCCCGGAAACTCTTGCAGAACTTGTAGAAGTGGCTGCCAAAGCTACAACCTACACCATCCTCAAAGTTGATACGGAGTCGGTGGAAGATGAGGCGACAGTCTCCTTTGAGCTACTTCCTTACAAGTCGGAAGTAGCCCTGGAGAGAACACTCTTTCTGATTAAGTCAGATAGGGAGTGGAAGGTTTCAGATTTTAAATAGGGCTTTGCAGCGTTCTACTGCGTCAAGCTTTTCCCATCCAAAAAACTGCACTTTCTCTTTTACTCTCTTACCATTACGGATGAGTTCCAATTCTTTTACAAATGGATCTCGCCCGAAATGGCCATAAGCTGCTGTGGCGGAATAGATAGGATTTTTGAGTCCAAACTTCTCAATTATGGCTGCCGGACGCAGATCGAAACATTCTTTTATGACAGCCGCAATCTCACCATCGCTCTTGTTTACTTTGGAGGAACCGAATGTGTTGACAAAAATGCTTAAGGGCTTTGCTACACCAATAGCGTAAGATATCTGTACCAGCATTTCATCAGCAACTCCCGCTGCCACCATGTTTTTGGCGATGTATCTTGCGGCATATGCTGCGGAACGGTCTACTTTGCTGGGATCTTTGCCTGAAAACGCGCCACCCCCGTGTGCTCCTTTGCCTCCGTAAGTATCCACAATAATCTTTCTTCCGGTCAGGCCGGTATCTCCGTGAGGTCCTCCTATGACAAATTTACCGGTAGGATTGACGTGTAATATGAAGTCATCCTTAAATAGGGCCTTATTTTTCGGAGTCAGACGACTCAGGAGTCGGGGGAGAAGAATATTTCTGACATCTTCCTTGATTTTTGCCTGGTCAACATCCTCATCATGTTGTGTGGATAGCACTATGGTGTGAATCTTGGTGGGGACATTATTGTCATCATACTCTATGGTAAACTGACTTTTTGCGTCCGGACGCAGATAGGGCATCGGGGAGGGGGACTCCTTGCGGATTTTGGAAAGTTCCTGAAGTATCATATGGGCAAGAGTGAGAGGCAGAGGCATATATTCCTCTGTGTCCTTGCACGCGTAGCCAAACATCATTCCCTGGTCACCGGCACCCTGCTCTTTCTTGTCCACACCTTGTGCGATGTCGGGAGATTGTTCATGGATAGCCGATATCACCGCGCAGGAATCGGCATCAAAACGATATTCGCTTTTTGTGTAGCCTATGCGCCTGATGGTATTTCTTGCGATGGACTGGATGTCCACATAAGCTTTTGATGTAATTTCGCCGCCTACAATGACGAGCCCGGTGCCCACGAATGTTTCGCAAGCAACGCGAGACTCCGGATCCTGACGTAAAAAATCGTCCAAGATAGAGTCGGAAATCTGGTCGGCAACCTTGTCTGGATGCCCTTCAGACACTGATTCTGATGTAAACAAATATGCCATTTGATATAGGTTTAAAATAAAAAAGTCAAATCACGCGGGAATGCAGGATTTGACATCATAAAGGCAATTTTAGCATTTTTTAAGGTGGTTGCAAGCAGTCAAATCTTTCCACTCTCGTTTTAACGTTCGCAAAGGTAGAAATAATCTTTTTATTCGCAAAACTTTTCAACAATTGAGTGTTGAAAAGTATCCTAATTAAATAAGGTGATTTAGTGCAAATTAGTGTAACTTTGCGTTGATAGAAGCATATTTTATTTATTAACCAAATCATATTTATGAAACTAACAATCAAGTTCCTGTTGTCCGCATTCGTGGCACTGTTGTTTTCTGTGACTTCATTTGCACAGATTACTACATCATCCCTGGGCGGACAGATTACAGAGTCATCCGGTGTTCCGGCTGTTGGTGTTGCGGTTGTTGCTACGCACCAGCCCTCCGGTACAGTTTACGGTGCGGTCACCAATGCAGAAGGTCGCTATGCGATCCAGGGTATGCGTGTTGGTGGTCCCTATTCAGTTGAAATCTCCTGTCTAGGCTTCCAGACAGTTACTTACACCGACATTATCTTACAGCTCGGTGAACAGTATGCTCTGAATTCCGCCATCCAAGAGAGTTCAGAACTCCTTGCTGAGGCATTGGTGATTGCTTCACCGGCTTCAAAGTTCTCTACTGAGAAAACAGGTGCAGCCACCAATATTTCCAGGCAGCAAATGGAGAACCTACCTACTATCAGTCGCAGTATTACAGAAATCACAAAACTATCTCCTTATGGTGGTAGTGGTATGAGTTTCGTCGGTACTGACGGACGTACTGCAAACTTTACTGTTGACGGTGCCAACTTTAATAACAACTTTGGTTTGAGCTCCAGCCTTCCCGGTGGCGGCAGTCCGATTTCAATCGATGCCATCGAAGAGGTACAGGTTGTGATTTCTCCTTATGACGTACGCCAGACCAACTTTATCGGCGGTGGTGTGAATGCTATTACCAAGTCCGGTACCAATACCTTCAAGGGCTCCGCATACGTATATCATCGTAATGAGAATATGCGCGGTAATGCCGTTGATGGTAAAGAGATCTCCGGTGCACGCGATAGAGACAGAACCACAACTTACGGTGCTACTCTCGGCGGTCCGATTGTAAAGAACAAACTATTCTTCTTCGTCAACTTCGAGTATCAGAAGAGCCCTACAGTGGTAAACCGCTGGAGAGCATCTGTTGACGGCGTGGCAGATCCGGATAACTACATCTCTCGTACCACTCAGGCTGACATGAAGAGGGTTTCAGAGTTTTTGAAGAGCAAATATGATTACGACACAGGCTCCTGGACTGATTATCCTGCCGACGAGTCAAATATGAAGGTTCTTGCTCGTTTGGACTGGAACATTAGCCAGAAACACAAACTTGCTTTGCGTTATAACTACACTCTCAATCAGAGGTGGAACTCTACCAACGCATCTTCATCAGACTGCGGACAGCGTACCACTCAAGCACGTTTCTCACAGTACTCTATGGCTTTTGCCAATTCAATGTACTCGATGGACAACAGGGTAAACACCTTCTCGTTTGACCTTAACAGCCGTTTCACTGACAATCTGTCCAACCAGCTCCTCGTAACCTTCTCCAAACTCGATGATATCCGCGGAACCAGCTCGAAGCCATTCCCCTTCATCGACATTCTCGATGGTACTGGAACAATCACTCCGTACATGTCTGTAGGTTATGAGCTCTTTACCTGGAACAACGGTGTGCACAACACAGTGGTAACAGCCAAGGATGATATCACTTATTATGCAGGTGCTCACAAAATCACGGGCGGTCTCAGTTATGAATATCAGATGGCTGACAACTCCTATATGCGTAACGGTACAGGTTACTATCGCTACCATTCACTTGATGATTTCCTCAATGGTGCTACTCCTGAAACCGTAAATATGACTTACGGTTATGATGGAGAACTCAATCCTGCAGCCCGTGTTACTTTCCATAAGTTATCAGCTTATGCACAGGATGACTGGGATGTGAATAGCCGGTTCAAACTCACTGCCGGTCTTCGTCTTGAGACAATTCTCTTTGACAACTCCGACATAATGACCAATAAGGCTATCCAGGATCAGGACTACAATGGTTACAGTATCGATACCGGAAAATGGCCCACTCCTAAGGTGCAGGTTTCTCCCCGTATCGGTTTCACCTGGGATGTTCTTGGTGATAAGAGCCTCAAGGTACGCGGAGGTACAGGTATGTTTACCGGTCGTCTCCCTCTTGTGTTCTTCACCAATATGCCGACCAACTCCGGTATGGTTCAGTACCAGGCTAAGGTCACTACCAGATATTCCGGCGGTGTGGGTAAACCCGATCCTCTTCTTGAACATTTCAAGGGTGGTTTGATCACCGATATGGATGCGCTTCGCGAAAAACTTATCTCACTCGGCATGCCAAGCACTGTTTCTCCTGAGGATGGTGTTCTTCCTTCATCCATTGCAGCTGTGGATCCCGGTTTCAAAATGCCTCAGGTATGGAAGACTTCTCTCGCAGTTGACTACGCGTTTCCTACTTCATTCCCTATGAGTATTTCCGTTGAGGGTATATTCAACAAAACCATAAATGGTGTTTGTATTCAGGATATAAATATGAAGCCGGTAGAAGGATTTGCAAGGCTCAACGGTGCCGACAATCGTCACATCTATCCTTCAAGCTACACTTACAACAAGACTTCAGCATATCTGCTTACAAACACAAACAGGGGTTATGGTGGAACAGCCAGCGCTACATTCAGTATGTCGCCTATTAAGGATCTCCATTTCACCGCAGCTTATACCCGTACATTCTCCAAAGAGCTTACCGGTATGCCGGGTAGCGATGCCTCTTCTGCATTCACTTACATCCCGACTTCAGAGGGTCCTAACAATCCTCCCCTCCATAATTCACAGTATGTGACTCCCGACAGAGTGTTTGCATCTCTTACCTACAGAGATAAGTGCTGCAATAGTTTCAGTCTCTTCTATGAGACCTGGAGAGGTGGTGCCAACTACACCTACATGTATGCAAAGGATCTCAACAATGACAACTACAACTACGATGTAATCTACATTCCTAAAGATGAGTCTGAGATCAAATTTGCAACTCAGGATGATGCTAACCGTTACTGGGGATTTGCCAATAAGGATCCCTATTTGAGCGCAAACAAGGGTAAATATGCAGAAGCATACAGTGTATACAGCCCTTGGGTACACAGACTTGATTTCCGCTATACACATGACTTCAAGGTGAAAGTAGGCAAGTCTACAAATACCCTCCAGCTCAATATTGATATTCAGAATTTCCTCAACTTATTTAACTCTTCATGGGGTGTGAGTAAGTTTATGAATCCTCTCCTCAACTCCGGTCGTATCCTTGACGTACAGTCTATCGGCGCTGACGGTGTTCCGGTATTCACTACCATAGATGCTGTAAATGCAGATACCCAGACCTGGACCTATTCTCATAGTCTCGGTCAGTGCTGGTATGTGCAGGTAGGTATCAAATATATGTTTAACTAATGCATAACACGAAATACAGTATGAAACTAAGATATTTACTCACAGCATTTGTAGCGACTCTGGCTTTTGCTGTAGGATGTGTGGATCAGTTGCCGGGTGATTTAGCTTCACTGCAGGTTTCAAGTTCCTATATTTCTATTCCCTCTGCAGGTGGCAGCCAGACCATTACGGTCAAGGCCACCGAAGCCTGGGCATTCAATTCAGTGCCTGACTGGCTTACCATCACTCCCTCATCGGGCGGAGCTGGTGAGATCGCAGTTACATTTAGCGCTGGAGAGTCTCTCGATACACGTGCAGCCGAGCTTTCCATTAAGGTCGGTGCAAATGAACAATTTATTAATGTGACTCAGCAGGTGGGCTCAGGCGAACTTACTCCTTCTACTTGTGCTGAGATCATTGCCGGCCCTGTCGGAAAGACTTATCAGGCAGAGGGCGTATGTACATCAATTGCAAATACTACCTATGGTAACTGGTACCTCCAGGACGATACCGGTGAAATCTATATCTATGGTACAGTGGACAAAACCGGTAGCTACAACTGGAAGAGCTTTGGTATCGAGGTTGGTGACAGAGTTCTTGTTGAGGGCCCAAAAACTGTCTACAACAATATTATTGAACTTGTTGACGTAAAAGTTCTTAAAGTAACAAAATCACTCATTAAAGTGGAGTCTGATCCTGTTGAGGTTAGCAAGGAAGGTGAGAATTTTGAAGTACAGCTTACCTGCAAGGGTGACGGTCTCTCAATTTCAATCCCCGATAACGCTAAATCCTGGCTGACAGTTGAGGCTATTATACTAAGTGGTAATAATGCAGTAGTCAAATTTAACGCCGCCCCCAATGCCGGTGGTGCAAGAAAGACAACACTTGTCTTCACTACTACTTCCAAAGGTCAGGTTAATACTGCCGAGACTACAGTAACCCAGGAGGGCTCAATCCTTGAGATGACTATAAGTGACTTCCTCGCACAGCCCGAATCAGAAACTGCTCTCTATCGTCTCACAGGTAAGGTTACCAACCTTGCAGCCAGTGCATATGGAAACTTCGACCTTGTGGATGCAACAGGCAAGGTATATGTTTACGGTCTGACTGCTACTCAGGTTGCCAAGAATGACAAATCATTCCCCAGCCTTGGTATACAGGAAGGTGATGTTGTAACCCTTATCGGCACAAGAGCTGCATACAAGGGTACTCCCCAGGTTGGAGGTCCGGCTTACCACGTGAGCCACACCACCCATACCGATGTAGCATCTATTGCAGACTTCCTCTCCAAGGAGGTTGCTTCCAAAGCTCTTGAGTCTCCTTATTACAAGATCACAGGTACCATTACCGAGATATTAAACGAGACTTATGGTAACTTCTACCTCAAGGATGAGACCGGTACTGTATATGTATATGGTCTTACCGTAAGCGGCGTGGCGAAGAATGACAAATCATTCGCTTCACTCGGACTCAAAGTAGGTGATGTTGTAACTATGATGGGTCAGCGCGGTCAATATGCTAATGCAAAAGTTCCGGAGCAGAAGGAACAGGTGGCAAATGGTTACTACATTTCACACACTGAAGGTAGCGAAGGTGGAGAGGAAGATGGTAATGTTCTCACCATTACAGTTGATGGTCTCCCCACGGCTTATTCCGGAGATGTTACTGAAGTTACTCTTTCGGGCCAGAAATTCAATATCGTTAATGTGGCTAACTATGGCAGCGGCATCCAGATTAGCGGCGCCAAGAGCAGAGATGCCGGTTATATCACAAATGTTGTGGGCACAAAGAAGATCGCGAGCATCAAAGTTACCTGTGCCTCAGGTAAAACATGGTATCCGACCAACCTTGTGCTTTATGCAGGCGCTGCAGCTAATCCTGCCGAAACTGTGATTGCAGCCACTTCTGACGAGACAACTTCTACTTATGACTTTTCAGGCGGAGACTACAAGTTTTTCACATTGAAAAACCCTTCCGACTATACGGTATATCTCGAAAAAATCGAGATTACCTACGCTGAATAGAAGGGTTTGAAACATCTCTACTTTAGAAGAACTAAGGGGTGATCGTGATTAACGGTCACCCTTTTACTTTATTTATATGGCTATGACGGATTGTCCGAATAAATTGCTACATTTGTATATTATGAACGGAAGGATGACGCAGGGAAGATTGGCCGAGGATTTAGCCCTCGAGTGGCTTCAAAAACAGGGGATGGAGCTCAGAGAGCGAAATTGGAGGTCAGAACACAAAGAGATAGACCTGATAATGGAGAGCAAGGATTTTCTCCACATCGTGGAGGTCAAATCGTTGAAATCTCCCTCTCCTATTGCTCCGTTCCAGCAGGTAGACCGGCTCAAACAGCGTTTTCTTGTAAGGGCGGCAAGGAGATATATCAGGTCAAGGAACATTACAAAAGAGGTGCGTTTTGACATCGTGTCTATAATGTTTCACAAGGATGGTACGATTGATTTGGATTTTATTCCGGCAGCATTCTTTCCGCTCTATTACTAGAATTTCTTTTCGATATGAATAAAAATCACTATTGCATTATTATGGCCGGCGGCGCGGGAAGCCGTTTCTGGCCGATGAGCAGAAATGCCAGACCCAAACAGTTTCTTGATATCCTCGGATTAGGACGTACATTCATACAGATGACTTATGACAGATTCTCTAAAATTGTTCCTATTGAAAATATTCTCATAGTTACTTCAGAGCAGTACGCCGATCTGGTTAAAGAGCAACTTCCCGACATTCTTCCGGATAATATTCTCCTTGAGCCCTACAAGCGTAACACCGCGCCCTGTATCGCCTATGCGACCTACAAACTCTATGACAAGAATCCCGATGCAACTGTGGTAGTTGCACCTTCAGACCATTTTATCACCGGGGAGGAGAATTTCTGCAACACCATAAACTGCGCTCTTGAACACGCTTCAGGTAGTAAAAATCTCTTTACAATAGGTATCAAACCTACCCGTCCCGACACCAACTACGGCTATATACAGATCAATCGCCAAACTAATCGCATTATTAGCGGCCATTCATCTTACGAAGTAAAGACATTTACAGAAAAGCCCAATGAAGAGCTTGCAAAGGTCTTCATCGAGACCGGAGAGTTTTTCTGGAATTCGGGTATATTTATCTGGAATCTTCGCGCCATTAAGGCGGAACTGGAGAATCACCTCCCTGAGGTGGCCACCCTATTTGCCAAAGGCGAAGGACTCTATAATACCCCCCAGGAGAAGGCATTCATAGCGAAAGTTTATGATAACAGTCCCTCAATATCGATAGATTACGGTGTAATGGAGAAAACCTCCAGAGCCTGGATATTCCTCTCCAACTTCGGATGGTCGGATGTAGGTACCTGGAATTCTCTCTATGATCGCTCGGTCGACAAAACTCCCGAGGGGAATTTCATCAAAGGTTCTAATATCCTTTTGCGCGGAGTCACCAACTCCATAATCTGGGAGAAGAATCCCGAAAAACTCCTGGTTGTCCGCGGCCTGGACGACTTTATGGTGATAGATGAAAAAGATGTACTACTGATTTGTCCCAATGACGAGAAGGTACTCAAGGACATTTTGGCGGAACTTGCCATCGAAGAGCAATCACAATATCTTTAATCTGAAGTAAACTGATGAAAATCAACGTACAATCCGAGATAGGAGCTCTCGAAGCGGTGCTCCTGCATACTCCCGGCGCCGAAGTGGAGAATATGACTCCCAGGATGGCTCAACGTGCACTCTATAGTGACATCCTTAACCTTTCAATCGCCCTTCGCGAGTATGAGCAATTAGAGGGAGTGCTTTCCAAAGTGGCAAAGATCTATCAGGTAAAGGATCTTCTGCTCAAGGTGCTTGAGGATAAGGAGCGCAAAGAGGCGCTTGTGGCTAGAATCTGTGTCACCGAACAGGTAACCGATTACTTTGATCAGTTGATGGAGTTGCCCTCTGAGGAGCTGGCAAGAGTATTGATCGAGGGTCGACCCGCTCGCAAGGATACCCTCTCGTCATTCCTCAGTGATGAATTTTACGCACTCTATCCACTCTATAACTTCTATTTTACCCGAGACTCTTCAGTTACAATCGGCGATCAGGTGCTCATCTGCAGGATGGCCAACAAGGTACGTATGCGCGAGTCTTTGATAATGGAGGCAATCTACAGTGGCAGCGGTGCTTTTGATTGTGATATAATCAATGCTCACGACTTCCAGCCCACAAATCCCGATATCTATATGGAGGGTGGTGACATACTTATTGCCCGTGATGATATACTTGTGATAGGTAATGGTATGCGCAGCAGCACGCGTGGCATCGATTTTCTGATATCGCGTCTTTGCCAGTCCAGCCCAAAGGGTCGTAAGCATATCATAGTGCAACAACTACCCTCTGAGCCGGAGTCCTTTATCCATCTGGATATGGTATTTACTATTCTTGACAGGGACAAGTGTCTGGTATTCGAACCTCTGATTATAGGCGGTCACCATTACCAGACGGTGCATATCACTATCGATAATGGCAAAGTGACAAAAATCAACAATGTAAACGGCATTTTGCCGTTGCTCCGCAGGCTCGGAATGGATCTGGAGCCCATCCATTGCGGTGGCCGCGATGAATGGGACCAGGAGCGCGAACAGTGGCACAGCGGCTCCAATGTATTTGCTTTTGCTCCCGGTAAAGTCCTCTGCTATGCTCGAAATGAGATGACGGTCGCCGAGATGCATCGCCACGGATTTGAAGTATTGACGGCCTGGGAGGTGATTCAGGGGAAGCGCAATCCTGCCGATTATGCACGCTGCTGTATTACAATTGAAGGATCAGAACTCCCTCGTGGCGGAGGTGGAGCCAGATGCATGACAATGCCTTTGAGAAGAAAACCGGTTGACTGGTAAAAATTATTTGTAACTTTGCGGGCTGAATTTTAAGAACAATATGAATCAGAAAATTGAAGAAATACTGGCGGCGATATCGGACCTGAGAGCCAATACTGAAAAGGAAATAGAGGAGTTGAGAATCAAATACCTTGGCAAGAAAGGTGAGGTTACGGCTCTTTTTGAGGAATTTCGCAATGTGCTCCCCGAGCAGAAACGCGAATTTGGACAGAAGCTCAATGTTCTTAAGAATGCCGTTCAGTCTAAAATAGAGTCTCTCAAGGAAAATATTGCTGAGACAGCTACAGCCAAGAGTTCTTGCGACCTTACCAAACCGGGTGACAGTATGGAACTCGGCTCACGCCACCCTATTTCCATTACACGCGAAGAGATTATTTCTATTTTCCACAAGTTCGGTTACACGGTAGCAGAAGGTCCGGAGATTGAAGATGACTGGCACGTTTTCGGAGCCCTCAATTTTCCTCCCGAGCATCCGGCGCGTGATATGCAGGATACCTTCTTTATCAATGCTAACGAAGGCAATCCGGTATTGTTACGCACACATACCTCTTCAGTGCAGGTACGTGCGATGGAAAAGATGGATCTCCCTATCAGGGTACTTTGTCCCGGACGTGTATTCCGTAACGAAGCCATTTCGGCCCGTGCACACTGCATATTTCATCAGGTTGAGGGTCTCTACATTGACAAGGGTGTCTCTTTTGCCGATCTGAAACAGGCGGTTTTGCTCTTTGCACGCGAGATGTTCGGTGAAGAGACAGAAATCCGCCTTCGTCCCTCTTATTTCCCCTTTACAGAACCTTCAGCTGAAGTAGATGTGAGCTGTAATATTTGTAAAGGGAAGGGTTGTAATATCTGCAAGGGTACCGGCTGGCTTGAGATTATGGGATGCGGCATGGTGGATCCCAATGTTCTGGAGGCTTCAGGTATCGATTCAAAGATTTATAGCGGATTCGCTTTCGGAATGGGTATTGAACGCATTGCAATGCTCAAGTGGCAGGTTAAGGACTTGCGTCACTACTTTGAGAATGATGTTCGTTTCCTCCGGCAATTTGAGACGGTGATCTGATTTATTTGATTTAAACTTGAGGTTTTTTTGTAGAATGCAAAAAAAGTCTCTATATTTGTCGTCCCAATTAAGAAACAGTTGCGGAAATAGCTCAGTTGGTAGAGCACAACCTTGCCAAGGTTGGGGTCGCGAGTTCGAGTCTCGTTTTCCGCTCCAGAGAAAAAGCAGCCGTGAGGCTGCTTTTTTGTTGATGTCTTGCGTTTTTTATTTTCCATAAAACATATATCTTTGTGACAGCTTAGGTGATGTAGAAAAGAGTAGTCACTCACTGCATAAGAGGGAACACCGGTGAGAATCCGGGACAGTGCCCGCTACTGTAAGCTTCATTACTTGTTTTAGCAAAACTCTTTGCCACTTTTTCTATTTAAAAATAGAGATGGGAAGGCAACAGCTGAAAAACAGAAGCAAAGTCAGGAAACCTGCCAAAGTTATGTTTAATAATGTATTCTCGGGGGCAAGAATACGAGTTAATAATTTATTTACAATTATCATTTGTATGAAAAAAAATGCAATGCTTGCTCTTTGTGCATGCTGTATGGTTGGTTTTACAGGTTCCTCTCCGGTGCCAGCGCAAAATTTGCGAGGCAACCATGAGCAAAACAATATGTTCGCTTCCATGCAGCATGAGGATAAGGCGGCAATTCTAATGATTCATTTTGGTACAACACATGCCGATACACGCGCTTTGACTATTGATGCAATTAATCGTAAAGTTGGAGAGGCCTTCCCTGATGTGGAAATCAGGGAGGCATATAGTTCAAGAATTATAATCAAACGATTGAACGATCGTGGAGTAAAAAAGCAAAATCCGGCAGATGCCTTAAAGCAATTGAAGGCTGACGGTTTTACCCATATTCTAGTACAACCTACAACCATAATAGATGGGGTAGAGATGGAGTCCATCAACCATAATGTGGCTGAGTTGCGAGAGAGTTTTAAGGATTTACGTGTTGGTACGCCGCTCTTGTTCTATACAAGCGATTATGAAGAGGTGATAGATATAATTACCCGTGACAACAATCCCGATATGGCTTATGTGTGGGTAGGACATGGAACGGATGATTCTGCGACTGCTCAATATGCCATGCTCGACTATATGTTGAAGGAAAAGGGTTTTAAAAATCACATCGTGGGCTGTATTGAGGGATTTCCTTATTACGAACAAGCTTTAAAACAGCTTAAAGCTTTAGGATTGAAAAAGGTTAGGCTTGCTCCATTTATGTTTGTTGCCGGCGAACATGCAAAAAATGATATTGCGGAAGAGTGGAAAGAGGAACTGGAGGCTGAAGGCTTTTCTGTGGAGGTTTTCCTGCAAGGGTTGGGCGAGGTGAAAGAAATTCAGGATAAATTTATTCGCTCACTCCATAACATTGTCAATAATCCCCGTGTAAACATTATGGATAAAAAACGCATCTACGAAGTTACCGGTGAAATAATGGATTGAAAATGGAATAAATACTCTATTATAAATGGAGTATCCGGATCGTTGCTGATGGTATGATCTTTTTAAGTCCATAAAACAAAAAAGGCATCGGTCTCTCACCAATGCCAATTATTCAATTAAAATTGACTTATACAGGCTGCTATGATTTGGTTTTCTTTTTTCTGAGTCCGAAATAGATCAACACCAGACCTATGGCAAACAAAATGATTGAGCCCCAAACATAGCCTTTGCCATACTGCATCAAAGTGTTATAATCAAAAATATATCTGATGCCCTGAAAAAAGCCAATTAGTGCTAAAATGATGCCCAGTATCAGAGAAACTTTCTTCATCTTTTAAATAAAAAAGTCAGGGCTATGTCTCCATAACCCTGACTATAGTAAAGCTATTTTGTTACTGTTACTGTAGTTGGACTATAAATACCACCGGTTATACCAGCCAATAAGCCGTCAATGAATGTGTGTGTGATGGTTACATCGTAATTGGCTGCACCGCCTGCCATTTGTGCCGGGTCAGCAACTTGAAGTGGAACTAAGCCACCAATCAGATAATGGTTTTTCGCTCTAATTTCCTGGCCTGTTCTGGCGCCTCTACCCACTGAAAAAGTGATTGTGTAGCAAGAAGTCATAATAACTGCAATAGCGAGCAACATTACTACTTTTAGGAATCTTTTCTTCATAGTTGTTTAATTTAATTTTCCCTACTCATAAGGCTTTTCGGATTACGCCCCGTTTGTTTAAGTGAAGTCAAGTCTCCACTATTGATTATCAATAATATTATTCTTTTTAAAAATTGTGAACCACACTTCGCATCGGCAACAAATATACAAAAATTCTCATTATAACCTTCATCCCTGCCAGACTTTATTATAAATCAATTTTTGAGCGCCTGATAATTATTAAAATAGATAAAAAACCCCTGCCGGGGAGGGCGGGGGGAGGTGGACGGTTACCAATATATAGCGTAGAGGTTATTCAAAAAGTTCTTTTACGGTTTTGGAAGTAAAAAGTTTTTCAAAAGTGGTGTGTGTATCTGGATAAGTAGAGCGAAACCAAATAACTGCACATATATTATCACAAACCGTTGTTATGTGCCATTATCTAAACGCTATACCTAGCTTTAATTCTATTTTTTTCTCCAATTTGGAAATAAAATTATCAATACTTGGAGTTGGTTGGTGAGTAAATGCTTTTATTAGATTAGAAATTGTTGTTGACTTTCTTTCTTTTAATTTTAGATTATAAAGATTCTCATCATTGAGCACTAAGTCATAAATATGATAATGTGTTTTGTCTTTTTCATCATAATCTAAATCAACCAAATTAAACCTATTGACCATATTATCATATACAAAGTCTTGCATAACCCAAAATATTTTTTTATTCCACGATTCCATAACTTGGCCTTTTATTAACATCTGAATATATGATAACTTGATTGTGTTATAAGTGTTCATTCCAAAACCATATGACTTATTAGTATCTTTGTTAGCCATAAAGTCTTCTAATGCAATAACTAACTTGCCAGTACCTGTTGTAGAATCTGATTGAAATTCAACTATGCAAAAGTCTTCTATTTGGCTACTTATAGGTCTATGTTTTACCAACACAAAGTCAAAAGTACCAACGTCATCAAGTTTAACTTCTTTAAAGAGCAAAATGTTGTCTGTTGTACCAAATGCGCTTTTACAAATGTTTATAAAGACGATATTGTCTTCTAAAAATCTATTTGGACATATTATTGGTTTGCTCTCTCCGTGGTTAACAGAACAAACACCCATAGGATAATTTATCAGCCTGCTTTGCTTGTCACACATTTTATTGAGAAAACGGCAGTTGTAATCATTAATTGCTTTTTGAGCTAATTCGCTTTTGTTTGTTAAGGGATATGTGAAAATCTCGTTTGGGTTATTCATTTTACTATTTTTTTAAAATTACGATTTCTTCAGGAAGGTTTACATTATGCCCTGTTGCTCTTCTTATTCTAAACAATTCTTTGTTGCTCTCTGAATATCCAAGTTCTTTACTCATTTCTATTAATATATCGCAGACAGGTATATATACCCCTTTTATTGTTTGGTCTCCAACAACAAGTAAAAAATGACCATCTTTTTTTATTAGTGGGAGAAACTCTTTCAAACACAAATACATATCTCCAAAGTATTCTCTAATCATTCTTGGATAGTCAAATCCCCAATTTTTGCTTTTTGTTTGTTCATGAATTAGCTCAGATATATTCCTAACACTTGTAAACTTTTTTATATGTTCTTCAGAGTTGCTCTCTTTATAAATTAATTTTGTGCTACCCTTAACCATTTTTCTTTTTATTTGTTGCACATCTTCCATACATGATACAAAGTCTAAAAGATAAAGCTCTAAACGAGTCTGTCTTGTATACTCCAGGTCGTTGGGATATGGCGGAGATGTTATTAAAAAATCAATTGAATTTTTATCTATGTACTTACTAGCATTTAGACATGTGTCATTAATTATTATCGACTCTTTATAATTGCCTCCTAATTGTTGTAGCTTTTTTAAATCATAGTAAATATCAATAACCTTATCAGTAAAAATATCCCAAAATTCGTCTTTCTCTTTAAAAGGATAAAAAGTTGTACCAGGACAAAATGAGACAAAAGAAGCATCAAGGGCAGACCTCGACATGGCCAATAATAATAGGTTTTTTATATCATTATCTTGAACCGTTTTTATACAATTTTTTAATAATAACACTTCATTTTGCGTCCCAATACTTAGCCACTGATTTAATTCCTTTTTAGGCATTTTCTCAATAAAGTCTTTGTCAATATCCAGATTATCAAAATTGTGAATATTTTCAAGAAATTTATTTGAGATTCTTAAAACTTCTTGTTTAAATTTTTTTATGTTAATATTCCAATTGGTTTTTACTTGGGAAATGAAAGCCATTAATGGATTTGCATCAAACCCAATAGACTTTATGTTAAACATTTTAGACGAAACGTTTGTTGTGCCACTACCTGCAAAAGGTTCAACAATTAATGATTCTTCATCAAGTTCGTATTCTGTTATTTTTTCCTCAATTAAATAATAAGGAAAATCTTCTAAATAATTGTACCATCTATGACAAACACCCCCGTTGTTGTATTGGCTAATCGTATTATTACTGTAAACGGGAGCAAAGAGAGTGGGTTGAATATGCAAGTTGTTTTTTTTCTTTCTGTTAGAATATCTAAAGTAAAGAATGTTTTCAGAATAATGTTTATGAATATAATCATTCTTTTTAATAACAGATTTATATAGATCCATCCTACTATTAGGTACTATATAACCATTTTCAATACTGCCAGAAACAAAGCCTTTAGAAGTTAAAGCTTTTATAGCATCTCGCAAAATCTTGCTTTCAGGTTTATAGTCTGTGATGCTGGCTATTTCCTCTATAGTTGTTTTTTTATTTGTACTTATGTCAATATAAATCTTTTGTAAAATTTGTGCTTGTAAAAATGGTAATTTGTTTGGATTAATTAACTTCCCCTCTTTCATTGCTTCTTAGTGTTTAATAGGTGTTTAGCTGTTAACTGAATGTCTTGTTCTTTATTCTAAGGTTTCTTATCTATAATTTTATACAATGATAATCTCCCCCACAAATATACAACTTTCCCCGTAATAATTTTTTATCTTTGTTTGGCTTTGGGCTGAATCATTTTTGCAATTTAAAACTATTTACAATCGTTTATAACCGTTTAAAACCACCTTATAATCACTCTAAAACCATTTTACAATCAATTATAACCATTTAAAAACCATTTAAAACCCATACACCATGAAATTACCCAACCGGATTCTTCTTTTTGCATTGCTAGTATTTGTCCAGTGCACTCCTTCGACTAGTACACAAACCGATAAGATGCGTGTGGGGGTGTTTGAGGGACACGGAGGTTCGCAGACCTGCATTTGGGAGGCGGTGGCGGCGATAAAGCTAGATGGCGAGATGACCGTTCGCACCATTACGACCGCAGATATTGCCAACAATGTACTCGATGAGCTGGATGCCATCATTATTCCCGGAGGTGGCGGAAGCCGGCAGTACCTCAATCTCGGCGCAGAGAACCAAAAGCGTATCAAAGAGTTCGTGGCCCGTGGTGGCGGAGCCGTTGGCATTTGCGCAGGCGCTTATCTCTTCTCCAATACTCCCGAATATTCCTGTATGCAGCTCAACGGCGCGCAGGCAATAGATATTGAGCATGATAACCGAGGGCACGGAATAGCCAAATTTACCCTCACCGAGGCAGGGAAAGAACTTTTCCCCGAAGTTGCGGAGCTAGATACCCTCTATGTGATGTATTACGAAGGTCCGGTTTTCATTCCCGCCGAAGGCGATAGCATCCAATATGAGACGCTCGCCATCATGGAGAGCGATGTGCATGAGGAGGGCAACGCTCCGGCCAATATGACCAACAACAAGCCCTTTTTTACCACCAATCAATATGGGGAAGGGCGCGTTTTCAGCTGTATAGCGCATCCCGAGGCGACTCCGGGCATGATGTGGATGATCCCGCGCATAGTGCGCTGGACGCTGAATAAGCCGATTGCCGGCTACGCTGAAAAGGTGATAGATCCCACTATTTTCAATCAAGAGATCTTGATGTCCATATCGGACCTCAGGCAGGAGAGCCGCTATTTCCGAACCTTCTTATATGGGACAGCCGAGGAGAAGATTGCGGCGCTTGATTGGCTGCAGAGCAAACACTCGTGGGATGCGAAACGCTGGCTCCAGGGATTGCTCTTTGACGGCGATGTTCAGGTCAGAGTGAGGGCTGCACAATATGTCGCCGATATCCATTATATCCACTATTTGCCTGATATGCGCGCTGCCTATCATGCGGAAAAAGATGAAGCAGCCAAGGTTCAGATAAAGGAGCACCTGGATAAATTGGAGACCCTGCTTCCGTAGAAATTCAGGGAACAAGCTTAAGAGCAAGAATGACCTATCACTCTTGCTCTTTTTTTGTAAAATGATTATTTTGTAACTTTACTTAGTGTTGCGTGCTGCAGGGTGTGGTGTTGTGTTGCGTGGCAATGAGTTGAGTTGAGTTTAAACGACTATAAACGATTATAATTGATTATGAAACGAATAATTGATACCGAAAGGATACCTATTAAGCTTTGGTTGGATGAGATTGATGATAATACCCTTTTTCAGGTGAAGAACCTGGCCAATTTGCCTTTTGCCTTTAAGCATATCGCTTTGATGCCGGATGCACATACCGGATATGGAATGCCTATAGGCGGGGTTATGGCGGCGGATAATGTGGTTGTGCCCAATGCGGTAGGCGTGGATATCGGATGTGGGATATGTGCTGTGAAGACCGATTTGAAACTGGATCCCAACATTCAGCGAAGGCTGAAGGAAGTTGTGGGAGATATTAGGGAGAAGGTGCCTGTGGGTTTCAAGCACCATAAGAGAGCGCAGGATGAAACTCTTATGCCGAGGGGTTATGATGTGGGTAGCATGGAGGTTGTGAGAGCCGAATATAGATCTGCGCTGCGACAGCTCGGTACTCTTGGAGGAGGTAATCATTTTATTGAGATTCAGAAGGATAAGGATAATTTCATTTGGATAATGATCCACTCGGGGAGTAGAAATATTGGCAAACAGGTGGCTGATCACTATAATAAGCTCGCAAAGAGGCTGAATAAGCAGTGGAACTCTCCTGTGCCCCCGAAGGCGGACCTTGCCTATCTTCCATTTACTACAGAGGAAGCGCACAGGTATTTTGAGGAGATGAATTATTGCGTCGATTTTGCTCTGGCCAATCGCAAGTTGATGCTTACAAGGGTACAAGAAGTCTTTTTGGATTATTTTTCCAAAATAAAGTTTGGTGAGATTATAAACATTGCTCACAACTATGCGAAATGGGAAAAACATTTCGGTAAAAATGTAGTGGTTCATCGCAAAGGTGCCACTTCTGCACATTTGGGTGAGTTCGGAATTATTCCCGGATCCCAAGGTACAAAATCCTATATTGTCGTGGGGTTGGGTAATCCGGAGAGTTTCTCAAGTTGTTCGCATGGAGCGGGTCGGGTAATGGGGCGCAATGAGGCCATCCGAAGATTGAGTTTTGAGGAAGAGGTGCGAAAGCTCAACAAAAGGGGGATTCTGCATTCGATCAGGACCCACAGGGATCTGGATGAGGCCCCTTCTGCCTATAAAAATATCCAACAAGTGATGCTGGATCAGGAAGATTTGGTCAAAATAGTAACAGAAGTCTCCCCTCTCGCGGTGATTAAAGGGTAGGATGGTCTAAATAACGCACCCTTATTGGGTTATACATTATTTGTCAGTACTCTCAGAGCAAATTCTGTATCTAACAGAATTAACTACTGTCCGGCAACCAATTATATATGTTCTTTGAAGGCACTGATTGTTAGGCCATTTATAGTCAGCGGACTTGAATATATTTTTGCCGGATTAACGAAGGAGAGCATATGTCAAAAATGAAAATTCTTATTCTGAAAACTTTTATTGGGCACGCATGAAATATTATAAGTATCATACAATTTCTTACCTTTGTAAAACGAAAATCTTTTATTATGAGAGTTGGAGAATTTGAAATAAATAACATATACAATATTGACTGCTTGGTGGGAATGAAGATGATGCCAGATGAGTGTGTTGACTTAGTGGTTACTTCACCCCCTTATGATGATTTGAGAGTCTATAATGGGTATTCTTTTGATTTTGAGGGTATTGCAAAGGAGTTGTATCGTGTTATGAAAAAAGGGGGAGTAGTAGTTTGGGTTGTAGGTGATAAAATTAAAAACGGAAATCGTAGTTTAACAAGTTTTAAGCAATGTCTTTATTTTCAGGAAATTGGGTTTAATGTCCATGATATTATGATTTATAGGAAAAAGAATACTCCATTTATGCGTTCTAATGCCTACACTAATTGCTATGAATTTATGTTTGTATTCTCTAAAGAAAAAGTTGCTACATTCAACCCCTTGAAAACAAAAACGGCCCGTAGTGGATTTGAAAAATTGGTTTCAAACAAGAAAGCAGATGGAATTAATAATAAAGTAGTTGCTGAGCTAAAAAAAGAAAAAACTTTAACAAATATTTGGAGTTACGCTGTTGGCCTTGGAGGTTCAACAAACGACAAAATTGCATTTCAGCATCCGGCTATTTTTCCTGAAAAACTTGCTCATGATCATATTTTATCATGGACCAATGAGGGTGATTTAGTTTTTGATCCTATGAGTGGCTCCGGTACTACTTGTAAAATGGCTAAGTTAGCTAAGAGAAACTATCTGGGAATGGAAATTTCAAAAGAATATACAGACCTATCTATAAAAAGGCTAAAAATGGTGCATCCTCAGCTTTTTTGACTTTGTTTGTGCCTTTCCAAATATTTTATAGCTTCTTTCATTAACTCAACACTATCTTTAAAACGGCCTAAACCCGTGTTACAACTGTCGCAAATCCAGTCCCTCGCGTTCCCTGTATCATGGTCATGATCGATGACTAAATTAGCTGTAACAAATGGTATTGACGACTTTTTACAAATAGGACAAGTAAAAAAGAATTCCGGCTTAATATCATTCATTCTCTTTCTCTCCAATGGTTTGAGAGCTACTCCATCAATAACTTTTCGGCATTTTGTGCAAGTAGGACGTGTCGTTTTTCTGCCCTTTGCGTCAGTTTGATTAATGTCAAAATCTATGAAATCTTCTTTCAAAATATGACAAACATTGCAGATTTTGTATTTATATGGTTTTCCTGTCCTTGTTACATCTATAAACTTGATTTTGGATAAATTAATATCAACTAGGATGTTTTTACCAATAAAAAAAACTTTTGCATTTGAAGCTCTTACCTCTTCGACAAACCCAACAGAATTTTTTTCTATGCCTTTGTATTCCTCGGTTAATACAACGAAATCATTAACTTTAATCATATTATTTCACTGAAATAGGGGTGAATTAAAGAAATCCAGAACAGACATGTCTAAAGCCTTTGCAATTTTTTCGATGTTAACTATCGAAACATTTCTTTTCCCACGCTCGATACTCGCAATATAAGTCCTGTCAAGATCGCACTTAAACGAAAATTTCTCTTGACTCAAGCCTTTAGCAGTACGTAATTCACGTAGCCTTAATCCTATTCTTTCTTTAATATTCACACTGAATTGTTTAGACAAACAAATTTATATGTTTGTTGTTTTTTGTACAACGGACTATGAGTAACAATTAGTTGTTAGAATAACTACTGCATTATGTTTTTTTATTTATTAGATTTATTTAAAGTGTACATAAGCAACCCTTAATTATTATTACTTTAATGTTTTGTAATATGCATTTTTGTATATTTGTCTAAGTGACCTCAAACTATATAAGTAACTAAATGTCACTCAAATCATTATTTAATAATTAATATTATGATTGCGCAAGGACACGGAAGTAATTGGAAATGTATTGATGATATAGACAAAGTGTTTCAAGAAATTGTCCCATCAATATTCGACAAAGGAAGAGTAATGGAAACCATTGAAACAACTGTTGATTGTTTTGATGATGAAGTTCCGGTTCATACTCAGGTGTTTTCTTTTTCAGATGACTCAGAACTAACTGCTAAACTTTTAATTGCGAACAATCCTAAGACAGAGAATGGAGAGCTTTTTGCGGGCTATCCATATGTTAATTACAAGAGTATTATTAAACTGAAAATACATGAAATATATGAGTGGGACAACCTTGTTGAGGCTATTATAACAGGAGAAACTAAAAATGGAGAGAAAATTTCATTTTTCGATACAAATTACTTTGTACATAAAGAGAGTTACAAGCGAGGTGAAATATATGATTTCTCAATTTTTGCGATAGGGTACGAAGTTGAGATGCTGAAAGATGACAAAGTCGTACTTGAAGGACAACAGGCAGTTGATTGGCATGCGAAACTGGGAAGAGAGCCGACTTATGATACAGATGGAAATATAAAACCGGTGGTGATTCATCTAAATGAGCTTGTTTATTTTATGTCAACAGAGAGTGATACTCCCTACTATATGGCCTTTCAATCTCCTATTAGTAGCATTGAGACTCTACGTGCATTTGACAAAGATTTTTATAAATGTAAAATAACAATAGCCAGAGATCCTGATATTGAAATTTCCCTATATGCAAGGGCAGATTTTTTTGATACAGAACCAAAAGTAAATGATGCAATACGTGGAATTATGTGGCTACAAGGGAAAAAAGAATGACAGCAAAAACCCATAAAACCCCATCCGGTGATATTCATTATTGGGTAAATATCATCGATGCAGAAGGTGTGACCCTGGTGTTCCTTCCGGGGCTGACGGTAGATCACAGGCTATTTGAAAAACAGATTGAGTATTTTAAGGACAAATACAATGTTTTTGTTTGGGATGCACCTGCGCATAGTGCTTCATGGCCATTCAAGTATGATTTCAGTTTGTTTGATGCAGCTAAATGGTTAAATGAGATTTTCGAAGAGGAGAAAATCACGCGACCTGTAATTATAGGTCAATCTATGGGTGGCTATTTGGGGCAGGTTTATGCCGAACTCTATCCTGAAAAGTTAAAGGGTTTTATCTCCATTGATTCGGCTCCTCTGCAAAGAAAATATTTGGGAGGTTTTTATTTGTGGATACTTAAAAGAATTGAGCCTATCTATCGAAGTTTTCCATGGAAATTATTGGTGAAAATGTGCGCAAGGGGAGCGGCTGAGAGTGAATATGGTCGGAGGTATATGCGTGAAACATTGATGTCCCTTGATGGGGGTAAAAGAAGATATGCAAAACTTGCCGGTTATGGCTATAAAATCCTTGCCGAAGCCTATGAAAAAGAGTTGCCCTATGAAATTAAATGTCCGGCTTTGTTGATCTGTGGTGAAAAAGACAGGGTGGGTTTTTGTATCAGATTTAATAAAGCCTGGCATAAAAATACCGGAATTCCCCTCGAATGGGTAAAAGATGCCGGCCACAACTCCAACACCGACGCACCGGAGATAGTCAATAAGTTGATAGAGGGGTTTGTTGAAAATCAAGTTGAACTATAGATACTTTCAGTTATTAAAGGAGAGTCGTTTAAAATCTGGAAAAATGGATACAATTCAAAAACATCTGACAGAAAAAACCCATAAAACAAAATCCGGTGATATTCACTATTGGGTAAATAGCATCGATGCAGAAGCTGTGACCTTGGTTTTTCTTCCGGGGCTGACATTGGACCACCGCCTGTTTGAAAAACAGATTGACTATTTTAAGGATAAGTATAATCTGCTTGTCTGGGATGCTCCCACTCATGCCGCTTCGTGGCCCTTCAACTTCGATTTTACTTTGTTTGACAATGCAAAATGGCTCAATGAGATACTTGAAAAAGAGAAAATCACACGACCCGTTGTTGTGGGTCAATCCATAGGTGGCGCTACAGGACAATTATATGCCAAAACATATCCTGAGAAGGTCAAAGGTTTTGTTGGCATTGATGGTGCTCCGCTCCAAAGGGCAGTTTTAACATGCAGAGAACTTCGGTTGATGAAAAGGCTCGAACCTATAGTCAAGTTGGTACCGTGGAAGACCCTATTAAAATTTTTCCCTAAAGGATCTGCCGAATCAAATTACAGCAGGAAGCTCGTTTATGAAATGATGCTGCCCTATGAAGGAGATAAAAAGAGATTTGCAAAGCTTTTGGGTCATGGTGCTAAAGTTCTTGCGGAGGCAATTGAGAAAGATCTGCCCTATGAAATACCTTGTCCGGCTTTGTTGATTTGCGGTGAAAAAGATCAATTAAAAATTTGCCTCGAATACAATAAATTTTTGCATAAAAAGACAGGTATCCCCCTGGAATTGATAAAAGACGCCGGCCATAACTCCAATACCGATGCACCGGATATAGTTAATCGGTTGATAGAGGAGTTTGTTATAAATAGAGTTTGGTAATTGAACATAAATGTATTAAGTCAGGCTTAATCATTGTTTGGCTTTTGCACCGCAAGCATAGCAGTTTCAGAGATTTATTCTGTAAAAGGAAGATATAATTCTTACTTTTGTGTAAAATCAACACAATTAATAGTATGAAATTCAAATTGCGTTTGCTCTTTGGAGCATTAGTCGGTTTTGTGACCTATTTGTTGACGATAGGGGTTATAAGATGGCTTCCTGCTAAACAGCCAATTGAAGGTGCGATTTTGGGTGTTTACAGATATTCTGATTTCATCTCTGCCTTTTTAGTGGTAGTAGTTGTTGTTCTATTCCAGATAAGGCAGAAACGAAAAGAGAAAAAATAGTCACAATGAGAGTCGTTGTTTTGTCGGATAATAGAGCACTGGAGGCTGGTTTTGGGGCCGAGCATGGGCTTTCGGTTTATCTGGAAACCGGGGGTTGTAAGTGGCTGCTGGATGTGGGGGCTTCGGATCTGTTTGCTTGCAACGCAAAACTCATGAATATCGATTTGAGCGATGTGGACTATGTTTTTATTTCGCATGGACATGCAGATCACATTGGGGGATTGCCGGCATTTTTAGAGATTAACCAAAAAGCCAAAATAGTTTTCTCTTCACAAATAATAAATCGGGAGTACTATTCTGCGAGAAATAGTTGTAGAAAGATAAGTGTAGATTTTGACTTCAGCACTCTGAAAGAGCGACTGATTACTGTATGTGAAAAAACTTTATTCGAAGAAGATATTCTGGTTTCGAGGCCCGAAATCAGAAGATATCCATTACCTAAAGCTAATCGAATGCTTTTTAGGAGCAATATAAATGAGGTGATAAGGGATGACTTCGACCACGAGTTGATTATTACTATCGGGACAGAAAAACGATTTGTCTTTACTGGTTGCGGACATAGTGGCTTGCTAAATATTTTGGAGAGTGTAAAAGCCGAAGGAGGTGGTCAACTGTCTTGCGTAATGGGCGGTTTTCATCTGTTGGATAGCCAAAATGATCTAATATTTGAAACAGAAAAAGAGGTAGAGGAGTTAGGACAAAAGTTGAAAAGTCGTTTTCCTTCAACCCTTTTTATAACAGGGCATTGCACAGGGGATTATTCTTTTAATCAGCTAAAAAGCATAATGGGAGAACAAATCAAACAATTTTATGTCGGCTACGAACTGGAATTTTAATAAATCAAGATACTGTTTAGGTAGTGTGTGTTGGTTTCAGTTTCATTATAGCTGCTCTGCTAAGAGAGATTGAGGGCCGTTCACAGATTTCAAACCCGCTATTTTCCATTTTGGCAATTATTGTATTGAATCTCTTTTTTGAAACGTGAATTTTTTGTTCCGCAATAAAAACTTTCGTTTCAGGTTTTACTATTCGTGCCAGGTCACTAATGATATTGTCAATATATTTCATTTCATGGAAGGCATAAAAAGCAAGGATAAAATCAACTTTCTCTGACAAGTTGAGGCTGTTGTCTTGACATTTGTGAATTTCTACTATTCCTTCCAATTCGCTGTTTTTCAATTTTTGTTTTAAGATGTCAAGCATTCCTTGTTGCACGTCTGCGGCAATAACCTTTCCGTTATTATTGAGTAATCTTGCAGCTTCCAATGTAAAATAACCCGTCCCGCAGCCCAAATCAAGAACTGTCATGCTTGGACGAATAAATTTTTTCAGCAATTTTCGTGGATTGTGAAACCATAACCGAAAACGACAATCTAACAGACTTGCCTGTTCAACTGGATGCATAGGGCTGCTGGAAAAATTATTCATTTACAATTGGCTGTGACGATTTTTATATCTCATAAATGCTTTCGGGAACTTCCTGGTTCAAATATTGTCTGCAAATAATTGCTTTCATATCTAGCTTTACCCCCACAAAGCTTAAACTACTTTTTCAATTATATCTTCTTATATACCTCATCAAACGGCACCCTGAACCGCTCTCCCCAAATTCCAAGTGTTCCTTTTCTGATTCCGCAAGGAATCACCATATTGATCTCGGCGCTGCGAGGTAGCTTAAGGAGCCTTTTAACTCTACGGCTATCAAAACCCTCCAGAGGGCAGGTGTCGTAACCGATTTCCGCCATAGCAATCATAAAAGTCTGAGCCGCAAGACCGCAAGTTTTATGCACAACTACACGCACGTCACTTTCGGAAACCGTGGTTACCATTGGACGGAACAGGCTGATAGATGTAGCGAGAATCTTCCTTAAAAGACCAAGTAGTCCCAAAAAACGACTGTACAAAAATGGCATTACGCGGTTGTAGTAAACCAACCGATCTTTCCATCGTTTTTCCTGTCTTTCCGGTGGGCTATAACGGGCAATATTCCCCTTTTCAAAATCTAAAATAGCTTTTGAGTGTTTGCGGTGTAAATCACGGCGAGTTACGAAGACTACGATCTGCTTCGCCGTTTCTGTTGCTTTTTGGTCCAGACAAGCGTGGGATATTATCTTCAGCATTTCAGGGTCGGTTATGTGATAAAATTCCCATAGCTGCATATTGGAACTGTTTGGTGCAAGCGTAGCCAGCTCTATACAATGCTTTACCTTTTCAGTATCCAGCTCTTTCGCTTCGTCGAAATATCTGACGGAACGACGATATTCAAGTGTTTCTTGTAATGACATGCTGTGAATTTTTTAGGGGTACTAAATTAACTACCTGCAAATATACTCTTTAAGTTTTTATTACAATTATATTGCGCTAATTAACAGAACGTTATCAGGCGTTTTTAATCGTTTATAATTAATTATTCGAATATAACTTTCGCAAAGGCTTCAAAAGCACCACCGATAGTTTGACGAAAAGATTAATAGGCCTGCTAAAAGAGTTCTTAATTTATACGCCAAAATTAGCCGTTCCTATCAGAGCTCCTATCAGACCCATCAAATTTCCGGACATGTGGACAAGGATTGCATAGGCATTACTGTCATATTTTTCCTGATAGTAGCTGGCAATCACCTATATTCTTCTCCCGAAAAGTGGATCGATGTATCTATTGTGTTTTTGCCTCCTTTGCCAAATATACAAAAGCAAGAACTAGCCCAAGGACATTGAGCCCAACTCCCAATCCCAATAAAAATCCTTCAGTAAAATCACCAAAAGCAGTCGGAGAAATACCGGCAAAAAAGTCTTTTGACACATACAGTACATTTCCAAGTACTATAAGCGTAATTCCTGTTTTTAGTTTTTTCATTTTAAAATCCTCCATTTATTCGAAAAAAAGGCACAGATTAGCATCTGCACCTTTTACTAAGCCTCATAAAGAGCTAATAAAAATTTACCCAACTAATTAATTATTCTTGAACCAGGCTAATGTTTATTTTTTGGCCTTTTTTCACAAATATTTCCATCTCAGCAGGTCTATATGAAATCAATTCAACTCTGAGAGTATGTTTACCCGGCTTTAAGTTGGAAATGGCGAAATTACCCTCTAAATCGGAATAATATTTTGTGCCGTCGATAAAAATGGCAGCACCAGCCAACGATTCGTGACTGTTTTTATCGATTATGGAACCTTTAACATCAACAGTTTGCATGCTGTATGCAGCTTCTGTGGTGTTTTTTTGTGTCGTCTTGTGCTCTTTATTGTCATCGGCAGATGCGTTGAGCGATAACAAAACAGCGGCAATTAAAACTAAAATTATTCTCATGTTCGTTCTTTTTTAAATCGGTTCCTTAGATTATTTGACGATACAAAGATGAAAGATCAATGTTACGAGACGGTTACAATTAAATTACATTTTTGTTAAGATTTTAGTCACTTATTGTCAAATGCCTAATGTTTTTTTTCGTCGATCAAAATACCTTTCTCATCCCACATTCTCCAGGTGCCGGTCTTATCGCCATCTTTGTAATTTATTTCGTAGCGTTGGGTTCCCAACTCGTCCCAAATGCGCCATGTGCCGTGTTTTTTTCCGTTTTTATATTCGGCCTCCGATATAAGTTGCCCGGAAATATCATATTTTCGCCATAATCCATGAAGTTTTCCCTCTCTGTATGAGCGTATTTCTTGCGGCTTGCGATTTTCGAAGTAAATAATGTAGGCTCCTTCCGGCAAACCGTTTTTAATTTGCATTTCGAGTTTGAGCGTATTGTTGTCGTAGTATTCGCGGTAATCGCCGGTATAGAGCTCATTTTGTGCTCTATCGCGATAGTAAATACCATCGTTTTGATAGAGCTGTGGAGTCTTTTTAGGAGTTTGAGCTTGTATGAGGCACGCCGCCAACAATAGAACTGATAAGAGAGTTATTTTTTGCTTCATGGCTTTTAGTATTTGTAAGCAATATAAGCAATTTAAAGGTATTCCGGATAGCCGGAATACCTTTTTTGCAATTATAAATCAAATGTGTCGAACATCAAATGTTAAAGAGTATAACCAGTCCAGGAGAAAATATTGGCAGGACATCCGGAATTGCCAGCTTTTACGGTAACATTACCGGTTCCGTTAACTTCTTTACCGCTAATTTTAGTTGTTAAAGAATTGGTTATAGAAATTGTAGTTGACTCCTGTGCAGCACCTTTGCCGTCAGTCAGGTCCACAAGGTCTTTAGCTTGTCCTTGTCCTTTTACCAATGCATTTTCGATAGTAGCTTTAGCTCCTCTGCGCACCTTAATAACGTCGTGCATATAACAACCCTCTGTGGTGCTGGCGGCTAATCTAAGATCGATAGTCATGTTTTTGATTTTGAAATTGGACTGATTGGGATGCTCGGGAGATAATCCGTCCAAATTTCCGTCAGCTTCTACACCGCGGGGGTCAGACTCGCTGCTAACATATCCGGTTTCCCAAATACCGTAGCAATTTTCCAATGTACCGTTGTAGCCTTGTGTAAAGTCAAACATGTCATCATCAGAGTTTACAACCAGCAGATTCGTGACATTTACAGAACCTCCGAAAAACTCGATTCCGTCGTCGGCACCGTTGGGAATATAGATATTCTCGATTTTTGTACCGTTGCCTACACCGTTCAATGTAAGTCCGTTGTGCTCAACGTTGGCGCTGGAACGAGCACCGGTGTACTCAAGTTTCAGATAAGTAATAGAACCGGAATTGTCCTTAGGATCATTGCCGCCGTAGAGATATGCAGAGTTGATCTCTGTAGAACCTTTCTCTTTAGGATCGGCTAAAGGAGCCTTACCGTTGATAACCAATCCACCCCAATGTCCTTGCTCGGCGTTGGGAATATCGGCAGTCATGGTAACGGGTTTTTCAGCTGTGCCGTTTACATTGATTTTACCTCCTTGTAAAACCAAAATATAGCTACTGAATCCCTTTTTCGCTTTAATAGTAGTTCCTGCAGGAATGTTCAGTACGCCACCATCTTCAACGAGGAGCGGGCCTACCAACAGATATTCAACCGTTGCATCAAGAGTTCTGACCTCGGTGATTGAACCGGATAAGTTTTTGTCTTCCTCTTTATCCGGAATAATAGGATCTTCGCAAGAAGCAGCACCAAGAATAAGCGTGGAGCTCAGAAGCAGGTAAAAAAGAATTTTTTTCATTGTGATAATAGTTAAAAATTAGTTTTTCTTGTTATTCGTATTAAAATTGATAGCTTATACCTAAGCTGATATTTTGTCCTTTTTTGAATTCATTCAGTACCGTTTTTGCATCGGAAGCACTGCTTTCCCTTGACAAACGATAAGCGGAATTAAGCAAATTCGCAGCTTTGAAGTTTATAGAAAAGTGCTTGTTAAATCCGTATGATGCCACAAAATCCAATGTGGGAACTCCCTCTTCAACAATATCCCTGAATCCTTTTGTGCCAATGGTGTGTACTCTGTCGCTGAAATAGTTAAAAACGAGCGATGCGGTAAAATTTTTATCGTATTTCCTGAAATTATAGGATAAATCCACATTCAGTAAGAAAGGGGAGGCTCCTTCGAGGTTAATTTTACGTGGCTCCGTATTGAGTATATCAAGCATTAAGTCAGTATAGATATAGGAGGCATTGAGTCCGAATGAGAGACGATTGGATTTCTCAAGTTGAGTATCGTACCGATTGAAAATATTTTTGCGAACTTCCAACTCAACTCCGCCCACAGTTGCGCTCTTGCCAATATTATCATAGGTAATAAGTCCCGCAGAGTTTCCTTGATCTACACGTCCGATTGGATTTTGTATATACTTGTAAAAACCGGTAATCGATAAAAGCTCATTATTGGTTATGTAGAAATCCCATTTTAAATCCACATTATAGTTGTCCGATGGTCTGATGTTAGGATTACCCTGGCTCGCGAAAGAGATATTTACATATTGGTAAGGCGAGATCTCTTTTGACTGCGGCAAAGTATATGTTTTACCTATTCCCAACCTCAAGCTATTTTTATCATTTATGTCGTATTTCAGGTTTAAGCTCGGTAAGAAATAGGTTTTCTTTATCGATTCGCTTCCGGGAGCGGCATGAGTTACATTATGATTGACGGTTAAGTCCACAATGTCCACTCGCAAACCTGCATTTCCGGCCAATTTTTCAGCCAACTGGTAGGATACTTCCGCAAAACCCGAGTGTATAAATTTTAATACTTTGTAAGAGTTTGTCTCCCCCATATCCATTGTGAGCAAACCCTTGTTTATGTTTTCTTCATACAACTTATCCAAACTCAGGTTTTCCATGGTGAAATCGGCCATTCCCAAAGGACTGTAGTTATATTCCACCGCTTTAAACTTGTCAATGACAAACCTTCCTGCATATCCCACTTGTACGAAGGAGTTTTCCGTATCAAATCTGTCATTCAATTTTATGGACAATGCTGCCCTGGCATTGAAGTCATTATTATGCAGATCGGAGAAGAAACGTTTGTTGCGGTTGCTTCGGGTCAAATTGTACTGCGCTCCTTCAACATGTGTGAAATAATTTTCCCGACGGTCAGGCTCCAATCCTTTTACCCTGTTGTAGGTCGCACCTACGGATAGTCTGGTGATCCCGGATAATTTCCAGTCGGAAACCAGTTGATTTACCAGCAAAAGATTGTCATTAGTTTGTTGCCTTCTGATTATACCGGACAGGTCAGGACTGCCTTGAAAAGCTTCGGTCTGCAAACCGCCATATTCTCCCACATATTGGTCATTAACATGAACAAGCATAAAGTTGTAGTTAATGCTATGCTTATGGTTAATTTCATAATTAGCATTTGCTAATATAAGTTGATTGGTGGTTTGTGAATATTTGTCTCCCTTTTGATCCTGGAAAATGGTTCCGTTCGATGTGGTGTTTCGCACAATTTCTTTGGTATAGGAAAAACTTGTCCCATGAGAAGCTACCGCGAAAAATGAGAGAGGATTACGGTTTTTCCCAAGATGAAACAGTTTTCCTCCCGAAATTCCGTAACTGTGGTTAAGCGGAAAGGATACCTTTTTAGGGTCAAGACTATTGGGGAAATTGTGCTGATTTTGAGTTGGTTGGTTTGTGTTGGCAAATCCGAAGTAATTGGAGCCGTCCTGACGAAGGAAATCGGTTCCTATCGCTGTGGAGTTAATTCCTCCTGACAAATCTATGGCCAGCGCGCTCTCTTCCGTCAACTCTTTGGAAGAGATATCTATCACTGCGCCACCCACATCACCTACATTCGATGCGCTGAAAACTTTGTTTACTCCGATATTTTGGATGATATCGGTCCCGAAAAATTCCAAGGCAATATTTTTATATTCCGGATCTTCCGAAGGAATAGGGAATCCATTAAGTAATGTGGCGTTATATCTGTCGCCCAATCCGCGCACGAACACGTTTTTAACACCCTCTTGTTTAGATATTCCAGACACTTGCGCCACAGCTGCCTGTGCGTCGGCAATACCTTTTCTCGACAATTCTACTGCACCGACGGCTTGTATTGCAAAAAGCGCTTTGCGTTGCTCTCCGAGCAAAATGTTTTCACTCTCACGATTTGCTCGCGCCACTATTTCGACTTGATCGAGATTTAGTTCGTCGGGATTCATCAAAAAATCCACGATGGTCTCTTTATTATTTGCAACGGAAATTCCCTTTTTTGTAAGAGTTTCATACGAAACGTAATATACTACAAGTGTGTAAGTGCCTTCAGAAACGTTAGGAATGACATAATTACCATCTAAGTCTGCAGCTGCGCCCTTGGTGGTTCCTTCAATCACAACCGATGCTCCGATGAGCGGTTCTTTAGTTTTAGAGTCTACAATTGAACCTTTTATGGTTCCGTTTTGGGCCAAAATTGATCCGCAAAAGAAGGTCAATAAGAGCGTGGTAAGTGATAAAAATTTATGTGCCACAAAAGCAATTTTACATTTTGGTTTGCGCCACAAAGGTCTGCCATTAGTGTTGCAGAGTCGTTACAATTAAATGACATTTCTGTTAAGATTTCAGAAATCCAAAAAACCGATATGCAAGCATATCGGCGGTGTAGAAAAATGCGACTAATTGAGATAGACATACACTGCTTATATCCATGAAATTTCCTTATCTTTGTACTCTATTTTTCAAATAATGAAGTTAGTACTCAATTGAGTAGATTTCAATATTTTATTTTTTTGAATGTTATGAATAAAAAAACATCCATTTTAGTTGCTGCAGTTGCATTTTTACTGTTCGCTGCGGGTTGCGGTAAGATATCCCCCGTTAAAATCTCCGAACTTTACGAGAATACGCACAAATATGAGAATGAGACGGTGCTGGTAAGAGGTACGGTCAATAAAAGTATTTCTATGTTCGGACTCACCGGTTTTATTTTGACCGATGGCACTAAAGAATTGATGGTGGTTGGCCATGATTCAACCCCTTCGCCAGGTGAAAAAATAACCGTTCGCGGAGAACTTTCAGTGCCGCTTAGATGGCAAGACGACGCGTTGTTGGTGCTAAATGCTTCACCAAAGGAGAAGAAAGATTAAAGGAGGATAATGGTGATTGCCTAGTTAGGAGCAAACACTCTTTTCTAGAGAAACCAGGCCTTCACAGGCCTTAAAGTTTGTCTTGTTGTCAAATTCAGTAAGTTTTTGCCTTTCCTTTCTTAAAAAAGAATGGAGTGGCTTAAATGTTCATTGGGAACTTAGATATAATCGAGTACTAGATAATCCACCAAATGAAAACCAAAATAGAAATAGTCCAAGCTGACATCACAACAATAAAAGTTGATGCTATTGTCAATGCTGCCAATAACTCTTTACTGGGCGGTGGGGGAGTGGATGGTGCGATTCATAGGGCAGCGGGCCCTGAATTGCTTGCCGAGTGCAGGACCCTGAATGGCTGTGAGACCGGTCAGGCTAAAATCACAAAGGGCTATAAATTGCCTGCAAAGCACGTGATACATACAGTTGGTCCGATTTGGCGTGGAGGAAATAACAATGAAGCTGACAAATTGAGAAGCTGTTATAAATCCTGTTTAAAATTGGCCCTTGAGAACAACATCAAGTCAATCGCATTTCCCTCAATAAGCACGGGAGCCTACGGATACCCAATTAAGCCCGCCTCCCAAATCGCCATACAAGAAATGTTGCTTTTCTTGAAAGAAAACCCCGATTTCGAGAAAATCATCGTCGCCTGTTTTGGACACGGAGTCTATCAATGTTATCTCGAAGCGCTATCCGAAAACGACTGACGTAATGACCAGCAAACCTATCGCTGACGAACTAAAGGGGTATTCTAAAATTGAATTTCATTGAATAGGTAGGGTTCTCATCTCTTCTTGATAGTCATCTCATTATGCCTTACTTTATCAAAACTTTGGATTTTTGAAAGTTTTGCTAAAGGATACTTTCCTTTTAGTTATTTGGCAAATAATCGGAAAATATTATTACACACTATTAAAAGGTGTCCTGCTCTCGTAAAAGTAAATACGAGCAAATGGAAATAGTCCAAATTTGTGCATTACACCTTACGACCTAAAGCCACTTTTTGGAACTTTGGGAATCTTGAAAAGTGTAGTTCCGGACTCAAAATCCATGCAAATCCAAAGTTGTACTTTATAAATACATGTAAAAACAAAGTTGTACTTTAAATTTACATAAAATAACACTACCTTTGTCTACAGTAGGGCTAAGTTTAATGCCAATCTGCCAATTTTAAATGTTTTGAATTATGTTACCACGAAAAATTAATTTCCAAGAGGCTGAAAATGAGAGTGTTTTCCTTTGGGGGGCTCGCCAAACCGGTAAAAGCACGCTGCTGAAAATGCTTTTTCCGGAGGTGCGTTATATCGATTTGTTGAAATCAGATGAATTTGCGCGCTATAGTCGTCGTCCGGCGCTTTTGCGCGAGGAGTTGAGTTTACTTCCGGAGAACGAGTTGGTTATTATCGACGAAATTCAAAAACTACCTGCTGTACTCGATGAAGTGCATTGGCTGATAAGCAATCACCATCTTCGCTTTATTATGAGCGGTTCCAGTGCACGCAAGCTGCGTAGAAGTGGAGTTAACTTATTGGGTGGGAGAGCGATCAGGAAGCACCTTTATCCCTTTGTCAGTGCCGAAATTCCTGATTTTGACCTTGTGAAGGCCTGTAACAATGGGATGCTACCGCGACATTATTTAGTGGATAATCCTACTAATCGACTCCACGCTTATGTGGGTGATTATCTTCAGCAGGAGATAAAAGCGGAAGCTCTTACACGCAACTTAAATACTTTTACACGGTTTATGGAAGTTGCAGCTCTGAGCAATGGTGAAATTTTGAATTACAATAATATTGCTTCAGAATGCGGAGTGAGTGCCCCTACAGTGAAAGAATATTTTTCCATTTTGCAAGAGACGCTTGTCGGCTACATAATCCCTGCTTTTACCAGAAATGTAAAACGCCGTGTCACACAATCGCCCAAATTTTACTATTTCGACGTGGGTGTTGCTAATTTTCTTTTGAAAAGAGTGGCTCTTTCTCCTGGATCTCCTGAGTTCGGACACGCTTTTGAGCATTTCATAATTCAAGAAATCATCGCTTATATCGGATATTTCAAACCGCTTCAAAATCTCTCCTATTGGCGCACTTCATCAGGATACGAAGTGGATGCCATTATCGGAAATGCTGAAGTTGCCATAGAGATCAAATCTTCCGAAGAAGTACAATCGCATCACACTAAAGGGCTAAAAGCATTTTCAGAAGAATTTCCCGATTGCCGGTTTATCCTCGTTTCACTCGACAAATATCCCCGCCGGATTAATAACATTGAGGTCTATCCAGTGTCAGAATTTTTGAAAAGGCTATGGACCGGCGATTTATTTTGAAGATGGGTTTGACTGCAAATTTGCATAATAAGAAGGCTTTTCTTACAAGTATTTCAGAATAAGGAGCTCTTTTCGACAAATTTTTCAGATAAGAGCGTTTTCTTCCTTTATTTATGACAACGGAGATCACTGTTAAGGCAGGGTAGTGACGTATAACTTCGGCAAAAACACTTCAGGTTTGCCAAAATTATACGAATGTTACTTTAGCCTTTATTTCATTGATAATCCGATCTTTATCACAAAAACATTACTAATTAATCATAACATTGGCATACAATGATTTTTAAGAGGCTTATTGTTAGCTAATTGCGAGGCGGTCTCGCTAAAGTATGATTTTTTTGAAATTTTATGTGTCTCTAAAATCCATACAAATAAAAAGTTGTATTATGCAATCCCCCGCAACAATTTGAAAAGTGTATATTTTAGTCCCAAATTTCTATTGAAAAGTGTAGTTTCGACATGTGAATAAGATAATAGAGTCAAAGTAGAGGTTGATTTTTCTGGCAACTCTGAACCGTTCCCCTGATTGAAATTGACTTTCGTTTGAAGCTTTTTCCTGCAAATTTAAAATTTGTCCCCTGTAATTTTAAAATTGCTTCAAAACTGAGTAGCAATTCCTTTAAGAAATTAGTAATGGAAAACGAAAAAGCCCCCACACATTTACGCGTAAGGGCTTTTTAGTTCTCAAATCAGGCCTTAAAATTGTGCGACCAGACAATGTTATTATTTTACCAATTTATGATCTCTCTTAAATATCTTGATAATCCTGGGGTCATTTCTTTTATCCGGAATTGCTTGTCCTGGCATAGGTCCCGGATATCCTAAGCAAACTTCCATTTTATTGTCAAAACTTGTCGCTATTGGGTCTATATAAGCCCAGTCACAAGTTGCTGAAGAATAGCTGGGCCACAAATATCCGGTATAAACAAGCTCCCCATTTGCTTTAATCGCGAATGCAACTCCAAAAACAGAGTATCCTTCGTCATTAATTGCTTTTACTGCCCTATCCGAAAGTAGAAACTCGTAGGTATCAGGATCGTAAGAGATGAAGTCTTCGTAGCTTATCAGTGGATTGGCCTTTGTCTTAACCGTGGTTTCATCAATTTGGCATGAATGCTCCCTAATTGTTTTATAGGAGTCCAGCAAATAGAGTTCGACTTTGCCGTCTGAGGAGACTTTTTCGCACCCCAATGCCAGGATGCTGAAAATAGCAATAATCGCATAAGTGAAAATTTTCCGCCCCATAGCGATATTGATTTAAATTATTGTTGCTTATTTGCTCGCTTTGAGTTCCAGACCCTCTTCCTTTGCCAACTACACACTCCCCACTCAAAACTAACCCGCACCCCGCACCTCGTAACTCGCACCCCGTACCCCGACTACTTCACCAATCTTACGCACCTTACAGAGGCACCAAAATGTTCTTTGGAGGTGAAATTCATCGGACAAAAGTCGTTTTCGCTATGAATATAGCGGTAGTAGGCCTGAGTCTCATTTTTTTGAGTGGAACTCCACCAGAATCCATACTCATTGAAACCCCTGAAAAGGGAATGGTCGTATTGAGTGTTGCCCGTAGCGAGGGCATTCCAGCCGACAGTATTGGAGTGGATATTGTCGGGAGAATAGGGCCATATCCTCTCTTCGTTAAACCAGGCATCCACCGAGAGTTTGTCGCCAAGTCCTGCCCAATTGTCCACAAAGGTCATTTGTTTGCCGGCAATTGCGGTAGCCAAATCAACCCAGTCCTCATTGGTGGGGACAGACCAGCCTTTGGGACATACACCCTGTGGTCCGCAACCAAGTCCGGACGCGCTCCGGCCACCGGTGGCCTCTTCCCAGGAATAATAACGTCCGAAGAGGGTGTGAGTGATGGGCGAGTGCTGGAAAGCCGAACCCTTTTTGTAGTATGCCAGGTTGCGCACAAACCAGTCCAGGTTACCTATAGTTACATATTCGTATTCAATACCGTCACGTACATCGGTAAAGATCTTGTCGCTATACTTAAGACCCTTGAGGGATTTTTCACGTCTGATATCTACTGTAGTGACATGTTGAGTAGCCGAAGAGTTGTAATAGTCGGGAGCTACAGCTATGCCGATAATGGCAAAAGTACCCAGACTGTCAGGAAATGTGATTGTCACCGTCTGTGCAGACAAAGTGTCGTTGTATGAGGCACCGAAATACCATTTGTATTCAACTTCGGAAGGCTCAGTAATACCGGAAGCTGTGAGGGTGACCGTTTCACCGATGCCTACGAAAGTGGGTATATCGTAATCCACAAAGCCACTCATATATAACTTCTCTTCTTCCTCCTCTTCTTCTCTTTCACAGGAAGCGCCCAGGCCAAGCAAGAGAGCAGCAAGTGTCAAAACCCAAAGAATTCTGTATCTGTTTTCCATTGTCTGTTATTTCCAACCCACAAATATGAGTATTTTTTGGCGCAATAGCAATTTTTGATTTTTTATAGTAAATTTGCACCAATTGCTTTGTCATTTCGCCAAAATCGTGCCATCTGCCAATGAACCACAAAAGCCTATTTATGTTATACCTGATTGCAATTCTTCTAATTGCAGGATGTTCGACCGGTAATGGCAGATATGAGCGTATCGAAGGCTATGCCCAGGGAGGCACATTTCATATAATTTATTCTCTACCGACAGGTCTGAAGAGTACGCAGGTGGAACAGAGGGTCAATGACATTCTCACTGCTATCGACAACTCAGTTTCCGGATATAACAAAGGTTCGCTCCTCTCCCGTTTCAATGCCGGAGAAGAGATAACTCCTGATTCTCTCTTCGTTGAGGTATTCAGCCGTTCTAAAGAGATATGGCTGGAGAGCTCAGGGGCCTTCGACCCCTCCGCAGCGCCCTTGTTTGACCTTTGGGGCTTTGGTTTCAGCAACCGCGAGACAGTCACTCAAGAGGTTATAGATAGCACCTTGCTTCTTGTGGGTATGGACCTGATTTCCATTGAAGGTAGCGGCGACTCAGCCAGAGTGGTAAAGGAGATACCCGGGGTGAAGCTCAATTTCAACGCCATTGCGCAGGGCTACACCTGCGATGTTACAGCTCGGGCTCTTGACGATTTCGGATGCACCGATTATCTGGTGGAGGTGGGTAGAGAGATCGTTTGCAAGGGACTCAGCGCACGCGGTGACAAATGGAAAATTGGCCTGGATAAGCCTCTGGACGGCAATTTTGATGAGGGAGCACATCTGCAGGAGATCATTTCCATCTCGGATGGGGCTTTGGTTACCAGTGGCAATTACCGCAAGTTTTATATTGAAAATGGGGAAAAACGGGCCCACACTATAGATCCTGCTACCGGCTATCCGGTGACTCACAATTTGCTCAGTGCCACCGTTATTGCTTTTGACGGAGCCACTGCTGATGCCTATGCCACCTGGATGATGGTCATAGGGGAGGAAAAGGCGCGGGAGTTGGCTTTGCAGAGAAATGATATCGAAGTCTATCTCATTTATGGAGAACAGGATTCGATGAAAGTGTGGCACACAGAGGGATTTCCTATTTATTCAAAATGATCTCCAAAAATAGACCGAATAAATGATTATAATCGTTTAAAAACACATCTATTCAAACCAGATATTCAACAACACACATAATATGGAAAGACGAGATTTCATCAGAACCACACTCATAGGGGCAGCCGCACTTGGTGTCGGCTTCTACGGAGGGCGTAAAATCGGAATCAAGCAGCCCTTTGAGACAATTATCAAAAACGGAGTTATCTATACCGGTGATGGTAAAGCTCCGATAAAGGGTGATATCGGTATACGTGACGGCCGTATTGCAGCTATCGGAACTCTCGGTGATAATGCCGACCTAATCATCGATGCAAAGGGGCTTGCGGTATCTCCGGGATGGATTGACATTCACACTCATACCGACACAAATCTCTTTTTGGCCCCGAAGGGGGAAAGCCGTATATTTCAGGGTATTACCACCGATATCGGAGGCAATTGCGGTGATTCACCTTTTCCTTATTCCGATGCCCACTACGAAGCAAATAAAGATACTCTCAGGCACGGATATCCCTTTTGGCAGGATATCGACGGTTTTTATGACGCATACCGAAAACAGGGCATAGGAATCAATTACGGCAGTCTTGTGGGTCAGGGGCAGCTCCGTTCCGCCGTTATCGGTGACAACAATGTTCCTGCTACTCCGGAGACTCTGGCAAAGATGTGCTCAATCCTGGATCGGGAGATGGAAATGGGGGCGATGGGTATCTCGCTCGGTCTCGAATATGCTCCCAGTTCTTATGCTTCGGACGAAGAGCTGATAGAACTCTGCAAGGTAGTGGCTAAACACGACGGTCTTTATGCCATCCACATGCGCAATGAAGATGATTTTGTAGAGGAATCCCTAAGGGATGCAATTCGAATCGCAAGAGAGTCGGGTGCCCGCTTGCAGGTCTCTCATCTCAAGGCTCAGAATGCAGCCAACTGGCACAAAATGCCCGCACTCCTCGCAATGATAGACCAGGCAAAGGCAGAGGGCATTGATATTGCCTTTGACCGCTACCCCTATATAGCTTTCTCCACAGGACTCTCCTCATTTATTCCGATCAACGACAGGCAAGGCTCTTCGGAGGAGGTACTGGCGCGTCTGGCAGATGATGCAAAAGCCGTCGAGATCGGTAAGTATGCGGAGAGTCGCATCAAACGTCTCGGAGGGCCGCAGAATGTGCTTATAGCCACTTGCCGTGCTGAGGGCAATGCACAATATTCAGGTAAAAATGTAGCCGAATGCTGCCAAATCTCCGGTATGGATGTCTGGCCGATGATCCGGCACCTGCTCATCTCCGAGAAGCTCAATGTCCAGATGGCGGGATTCGCCATGAAAGAGGAAAATATCCAAATGGAGTACCGTCATCCGCTCTCTATGCCCGCCTCCGACGGCAGCGTCTATTCTCCCGAGGGTCCTTTGGGTGAAAAAATGCCTCATCCACGTTCCTACGGTACTTTCCCCCGTTTCTTCCAGAAATATGTACGCGAAGATAAGATCCTCGATCTGGCCACCGCAGTCCACAAGTGCAGCGCACTGCCCGCTTCGCGTCTCAGGCTCAAGGAGCGCGGATTGCTGATTCCGGGCTATTGGGCGGACGTAGTGATATTCAACCCTGATACCATAGAAGAAAAAAGTACCTATGACAATCCTCACCAGTTCCCTGTGGGTATCGAACATGTATTTGTGAATGGTGTCTGGACAATAAAAGAGGGTTCGCACACCGGTAAACTCGCAGGTGTGATTGTTTGATTTTGAAAAAGGATTTAATATGAAAATAATCAGAACAATTATTCCGGTGCTCTGCGCCCTTATGCTCTTTTCTTGTACTGGAAATGCTTCGAAAGAGAATGTTTTCGAATATGATGAATTTGGGGTTGCAACCAGGATAAATCCCGATGAGAAATGTGTTTGGCTGGTCTTTACCGCCCATTATAGCATTGATGACAACGGATACTTCGAGAATTTTGACGGAGTTATACCGGTGCTCAACACATTGAAAGAAAAGGAGGTCAAAGGCTCCTTTTTCCCGACAGGTGTCTGTTTAGAAGTGGAGAAATATCAGGAGGCTGTAAGGAGAATCATCGAGGAAGGCCACTATCTTTCCTCACATTCCTTTAACCATCTACTGCTTTGTGAGGAGGGTCGTACGCTTGTGAGTGCCGACTCCATAAAAGCCGATTTTGCACTTATGGAGTCCTCTTTGGAGAAATATGGTCTGGAAAAGGAGCATTACGACTGGCTAATTCCTCCCTACGAGACTTACAATCAGGAGACAGCCGATATAATGCGTGATCTGGGCTACAAATTGATCAATCCCACACCCGGATTCAAGACAGGTATGGATTGGACCTCACCGGGTGCGCCTAATTATATTTCGACGGAGGAGATTCTGGAAGGAATATGGCAATATGAGTCTGAAAACACTATGAATGGGGTTATACTGCTGATCCATGCTATGAACTATCCCGACCGAACGGATGAAGATCGTCCCTATACATATCTGGGCGAGATCATAGATACCCTGCGATCCAAAGGCTACACCTTCAAAACAATGTTTGACCTGTAGTACTTCGTTTTACTCGGTCTTGTCGTTTGATCCTTTACTCAATTTTCCCGTTTTTATCCCTTTCTTCGCGCTTTTCGTGCTTTTCGCGTAATTCGCCCTCTTCGCGTGATTCGTGTTCCTCGAAAGCATCGACTATTTTGGTAACAAGGGGATGGCGGACTATGTCGTCGCGGTCAAATTCGATGATGCTGATTCCACGGATATTTTTGACAATTTCGATACCGCGCACAAGGCCGCTGCTGCGTTTGTCGGGAAGGTCAATCTGGGTGGGGTCTCCGGTCACAATAAATTTGGCGTCGCATCCCATACGTGTTAGAAACATTTTAAGCTGACCAAGGGAAGTATTCTGAGCTTCATCCAGGATAACGAAAGATCTGTCAAGTGTACGTCCTCTCATATATGCCAGCGGTGCAATCTGGATCGTGCCATCTTCCATAAGTGAATGGAGTCGCTTAGCGGGAATCATATCTCCAAGTGCGTCATAAAGGGGCTGGAGGTAGGGATCAAGCTTTTCTTTCAGGTCTCCCGGCAGAAATCCCAGCCTTTCACCAGCCTCCACAGCCGGACGGGTAAGTACCAGACGTTTCACTTCACGGTTTTTAAGTGCACGGACAGCCAAAGCAATGGCGGTGTAGGTTTTGCCGGTACCGGCGGGCCCTAAGGCAAACAGCAGGTCATTGTTGTAATACTCCTTAACCAGGCGTTTCTGGTTTTTGGTTCGTGCCTTGATGGCACGACCGTCGTTACTATAGACAATGATGTAATCCTTGTGGTCATTCATTTCGACCTTTCCTGCTTCTGCAGAAATTACCCTCTCCAAACAGACCTGTTCCATATCATATTCGGTAAGTGCGCCTTTTATGCGGCATATCTTCATCACTTTGTCCAGTTTCTCCTCAAAGAGACGGATCTCATCTGCAGGTCCTGTGACATATACTTCCGCGCCTCTGGCGACAACTTTAACTTTTGGAAAGAAGGATGTGAGAAGGTCGAAATTTCTGTTGTTGACCCCGTAAAAATCTATAGGATTGACATCTTTTAATAAAATTGTTTTTTCAATCATATATGTATTTTATTCTTTTTCCTGTGGTGTCTATTCCGAATTCTTTAACAATCGCATTCCATTCGCGAACCATTTTCTCATATTGCCCCTCCTTAAATTCTTCTTTTTTATTGAGGTACTCCATAATGGGGACTACCGTATAATTGCGCTCCAGTTTGTTGGTCCTTGCGCACCACCAGTAATCCACCTTCGGGGGAAGAATGGCAATGGTCGAATCAGGCCTCCTTTTGAGTCGCAGTTCATAGACCATACCTATCTGTCCGTAGGCGATGCTCATATTGGAAACAAAGTTGCCAAGGGAGTAAGCGGTGGCGTGAAGTGTGTCATATTCGCATTTCTGCACCACATGTGGGTGGGTGCCGATAATCGCACTTACTCCATAACGGTAAAGACTGTCTCTCCATCTGCGCTGCGTAGCCGATTCTGTGAGCTGGTACTCTTCACCCCAGTGAGGAGTGGCTATGATAAATTCCGCACCTCTCTCGATCGCCCTTCCTACCAGCCCTCTGATCTGTGTGGTATCCATCATATTGACGATATAGGGCTCAGGTACCTTGAAGCCGTTGAGGCCATAGGTAAAGTTGATGATAGCAACACTGATGCCTCCGATGGAATCCATAAAGGGATTGTAGCGATACTCCTCCTCCACTCCGTGATAGAAGCCTGTATATGCTATTCCCTCTCTCCAGAGAATAGTTCTAGTGCTGTCCATTCCCTCTTTGCCCTTATCAACCAGGTGGTTGTTGGCCTTGAGAAATAGATCGATGCCGCTGTTCCGCGCTTCGATATCGAGGGATGAGGGGGCTGAAAATATTGGGTAACCCGAGAAAGGTGTGACTCCCGTAGGATACTCCATATTGGCCACCACAAAGTCAGCTGAGTCAAAAAGTGGTTTTATGTGTTGGAAGTAGGAGGAAAAATCGTAATCATTGGGATTGGATGCATTACCGCCGCTAATGAGTGCAGTCTCCAGCTGGAGCATGTGAGCCATCACATCTCCGATGAAAAGAATTCTTACAGTGTCATCCGCGGGTGGCGCTACGGAAACGGGAGAAACCCCGTCTGTCTGAGATACCGTTTCTCGCGGAGGAGTAACCAGTGAGAGCAGCGCCAGTATTATTGCTGTAAAAATCGTAAATCTTACTGCTTTCACTCCTTATCTTGTATAACTATAATATTTTCCGTCTCCAGACGCACACAGAGCCATTTCTGTAGTTTAGTAACCACCTCATCGTCCATCGGCTCTTTCCATTTGACCATCACAAAGATACGCTCACTCTCCTTGAGGTCACTAAGCGTCACCTCGCTGCCTCTGGAAATACTGAATTCTGTCAAATCAGGATATTGGGTGAGTAGTTCCCTTGCAATTTGTGCCACCGGAAGTTCTCTGGCACGTATAGTCTTGAGTTCTTCCTGTAATTGTAATAGAAGATCTTCGCGTTGCTTAATCTCCCTATCGCTTTTTTCGAAGAAGCTCTTCATCATATCGGATTGGGAGAGTTCTTCGCGTATGATGGCATTCTCAATAATGGTAAGCTGATCACGTCCAATCCCGCACATTTCTGCGGAGCGGTAAAGCAATTCCTTTTCAGACAAATCGAGAGGCTCTCCTGCCATATAAAGTGTCAGTGTTCCGCTAGTCTTTTCGTGTTTAATCTCGTGGTCGTATATATAACTTTTGTCGAGGTTCCTATTTTCTGATATGAATTTACGCGCATTTTGGTTAAAACGATTTTCATGTATGACCATTATAGCAGAAATAATGCTGGGAACAATCAATACTAGTGTAAATGCGGCTATGGTACCGGATACCTTTTTCTGTTTGGTACTATCAGCAACTTTGACAAGTGGGAATCTAAGATATTTGACCATTATAAAGGTAGCCATAGCTATGAACACCCCGTTAATAAAGAAAAGATAGAGAGCTCCTATTGCGTATTTTAGTTGTAGTGTCGCAATGCCAAAGCCTATGGTACATAGAGGAGGCATAAGTGCGGTGGCTATTGCCACTCCCGATATTACAGTGCCTTTCTCCTTTCGGGAAGTCTCCAGGATGCCGGCAAATCCACCGAAAAGCGCAATCATAACATCATAGATCGTGGGGTTGGTCCTGGCCAGCAGTTCTGTTGGGTTATCCATTTTCAGTGGGCTGACAAGGAAATAGAGTGTAGATGCAATGATGCTGATAAGCACCATGATGCCGAGATGCTTAAGTGACTCTTTGAGGAGCGAGGTGTCATTTGTGCCCAGTCCCAGTCCGAACCCCATAATAGGGCCCATCAGAGGAGAGATAAGCATTGCACCTATTATTACGGGGATAGAGTTCACATTGAGTCCGATGGAGGCTACAATTATGGCAGCTGCCAGAATCCACACATTAGGTCCTCTAAAATAGATACTGCTGCGGATGCTTTCCGAAGCAATTGCCCAGTCCACATCTCTAGAAATATTAACGATGTCTTTAAAACGTTGTCTGAAATTGCTCATAAAACAATGATCTTCTTTAAGTGGTAAAGATAGGAATATTTTTGCGTTTCATCTATAAATGATTATTTTTGTATGATATCTCCAACATACTTACTTACTTAGAGATACTTAACCAACATAATTTCACTAGCCATGAAACCGATCAGAATTGTAACTATTCTACTTGCCGCATCACTGCTTTTCAGCGGATGCGACTTTTTCCGTTCCATATTGGGCAAGCCCACATCCAAAGAGATTGAGGCTGCCAGGATCGAACAAGAGGCAGCTGAGGCTGCCAGAAGGGACTCCATTGCCAGGGCAGAAGAGCAGGCGCGTCTCGCAGCCGAGGCGGCAGCCCGTCCGGTTTACTCCAACTACTATGTAATAATGGGCTGTTATAAGATTCCCGCAAATGCACAGCGTTTAAAAGCCAAACTAGAAGCAAAAGGATATGATGTAGCAGAGTTACGTTTCAAGAATGGATATGATGTGGTGGCCATCCAGGGTTCGGAGACGTTCCGCGAAGCCTACAGACATTGGTACACCATGTTGGAGAGGGGAGACGAGCCTTACGATATGTGGATTTACCAGACATCCATGGCCCTGCATGAATAGCGGAAATTAATCTGACAATATCACTATAACACAATAAAAAATAAGAATGAAAAATACAGTATTTACAGAGAAGCATATCGCACTCGGTGCAAAGATGGTTCCCTTTGCCGGCTTCAATATGCCGATACAGTATGTCGGTATCAATGAAGAGCATAACACCGTAAGGGAAGGTGTAGGTGTATTTGATGTTTCTCACATGGGTGACATCTGGGTAAAAGGACCCAATGCAGTACCCTTCCTCCAGTATGTGACCTCCAATGATGTTTCAACCCTTTTCCCAGGCAAGGCGCAGTATTCCTGTTTCCCCAACGGTAAAGGAGGTATCGTAGATGATGTAATCATTTACTGCGTGAATAAGGAGACTTATCTTTTGGTAGTAAATGCCTCCAATATTGAGAAAGATTGGGCACATCTTTGCGGATTTGCGGAGAAATTTTCAATTACTCCCGGTAAAGAGCTCTACAATGCTTCCGATGAGATTTGCCAGTTGGCCATCCAGGGTCCCAAGGCGATGGATGTGATGCAAAAAATTTGCGATCAGGATATAATGTCCATGGAGTATTACACCTTCAAGAAACTTACGGTAGGCGGAATTCCAAATGCCATTCTCTCCATCACCGGTTATACCGGTTCAGGCGGCTGCGAGGTTTACGTAGCAAATGAGGATGGAGTTAAGCTCTGGGATGCTATTTTTGCTGCAGGAGAAGAGTTCGGTATCAAGCCCATAGGTCTGGGAGCACGCGATACACTCCGTCTTGAAATGGGATTTTGCCTTTACGGAAACGACATTGATGACACCACATCTCCTCTTGAGGCCGGTCTTGGCTGGATTACCAAGTTCAACGACGTCAAAGGCGACTTTGTGGACAAAGAGTATCTGCTGGCACAGAAGGAAGCAGGTCTCAAAAGCAGACTTGCCGGATTTGAGCTCATAGATAAAGGCATTGCACGTCATGGGGCCCTTATCTGTGACGCTGAAGGCACTCAGATCGGAGTGGTGACTTCCGGTACAATGGGTCCTTCCGTTAAGAAAGCAATCGGCTTGGGTTATATTAATGTTCCTTTCAACAAAGTCGACACCGAGATTTATATCAATATACGCGGTAAGCTTCTAAAAGCTGTAGTGGTTAAGACGCCCTTCTATAAAAAGTGATCTTCGGAGGGCATATTATTTGCGAAAGTGGGTTCGTTAACAGGAGTATTATGAAACGATTGCTCACTTTCGCTTTTTTTATTGTTATTTCATTTCAGGTATCGGGAGAGACACACGACTTGTTGAGGCGCAATCTCAAGAACCATATCCAGTATTTGTCATCTGACGCACTACAGGGCAGAAAAACCGGCACTAAAGGAGAAAAAATGGCCGCAGAGTATCTCTACGATGCTCTTGAGGCCAATGGCGTGATAATGCTGACCGATCGAAATGGGCAGGATTTCACAATAATGAGTGGCACTGACAGTATCCATTCCCGGAATATTGTCGGTATTATCGAGGGTTGTGATTCTCTTCTAAAAGATGAGTATATCGTAGTAGGAGCTCATTTTGACCATTTGGGTACACACACTCTTATGGTTGACGGCAATCCTGTCACGCAATTATTTGCCGGTGCAGACGACAATGCATCTGGAGTAGCGATGCTTATCGAACTCTCCAGAATGGTATCGGAAAATCGATTTGAATTTCCCCGTTCGATTATTTTTGTCGGCTTCGGTGCCAAAGAGCACGCCATGGCCGGTTCCTGGTACTTTGTAAACAGAGCTTTTCAAGGGATTGGCAATGTCAAAGCAATGGTCAATCTGGATATGCTCGGGCGTGGCAATGCGGCGAATCCCTTCAAACTTTTCTCTCAGGTCTCCATGGCGGAGCTCAATCCCATAAAGGAGGAGGCAAGTAAACGTCCCGTAAGTATTTCTCCTGATGTTGCTGACGCTACAATCACTCCGTCTGATTTTCTGCCCTTTTATGAAGCGAAGATACCTGTCTTTTTCTTCACCACAGGTAAGCACAGGGAGTATCACACCATCCGCGACACACCAAAACTGATCTTATATAATAATCTTGTGGAGGAGAGCATCTACATCTTTCATTTCCTCGAGGTAATGGCAAACAGGGATGTGCTCTTCAAGGCCTTCAATGCCTCTTTTAAAGAGCCTAAAAAACCATCTATGTCTGAAGATGGGGTATATTCCGCTGCGGAGTGTGACAAACGTCCGCAATTTTTCCATTCCGATGAAAAACATTTTCTCGACTCCTGGGTTTATAAATATCTCAAGTATCCCAAAGCAGCTATTTCCAAAGGCATCCAAGGGGTTGTGGAGGTGGAATTTATCATCGAAAAGGATGGCAGTGTAACTAATGTCAGAGTGGTCCGCGGTGTTGATGATCTTTTGGACGACGAAGCGGTAAGAGTGATCTCCGTTTCACCCAAATGGATACCCGGCCGGATAGGAGGCAACAAGGTACGTACAAAAATAACTCTTCCGGTGCTGTTTATCTTGCGGAAAGGTTGAAAAGTGTTACCTTTGCACCTCTATTTGAATACTGATTATACGAAGACTTGTAATGGAGTACAATTTTGTTGACATCGAGAAGAGATGGCAGGCCTATTGGGCTAAGCACAAGACGTTTGAAGTAAAGACAGATCCATCCAAACCAAAGTATTACGTTCTAGACATGTTCCCCTATCCTTCTGGAGCGGGACTTCATGTGGGACATCCTCTAGGATATATCGCCAGCGATATTTATAGTCGCTACAAACGTCTAAAAGGCTTCAATGTACTGCATCCGATGGGATTTGATGCATTTGGTCTTCCGGCGGAGCAGTATGCCATTCAGACAGGACAGCACCCTGCCGTTACCACAGAGCAGAACATCGCTCGTTATCGCGATCAGATGGAGCGTATCGGGTTTTCTTATGACTGGTCTCGTGAAGTGAGGACCTGTGATCCGGCCTACTATAAATGGACTCAGTGGGCATTCCTCGAGATGTTCGATAGCTTTTATTGCAATATTTGTCAAAAGGCAGTTCCGATCTCGGAACTTGTGAAGAGATTTGCCAGGAACGGTACCGAAGGAGTCAATGCGGCCTGCACAGAAGAGCTGGAATTTACTGCAGAGCAGTGGAATTCATTCTCCGAAAAGGAAAAAGCCGAGATATTGATGAATTACCGCATCGCCTATCAAGGCGAGACAGCGGTCAATTGGTGCCCCATGCTCGGTACGGTGCTGGCCAACGATGAGGTCAAGGAGGGATTCTCCATCCGCGGTGGCTATCCGGTGGAGCAGAAGAAGATGAAACAGTGGCAACTGAGAGTCTCTGCTTACGCTGAGCGACTGCTGGACAATCTGGAAACACTCGAATGGACCGACTCACTCAAAGAGATGCAGCGCAACTGGATCGGTCGTTCGCAGGGCGCAGAGATGGTTTTTAAGGTTTCTAATGGTTCCCAGATGTACGATATGACCATTTTTACCACTCGTGCAGATACTATCTTCGGAGTAACCTTTATGGTGCTTGCACCTGAGAGTGAATGGGTGGAGAAGCTCACTACAGAAGAACAGAGGGAAGCAGTGGATGAGTATCTGGCGATGGCCGCAAAGAAGACAGAGCGCGAGAGGATGGCAGATACACACAATGTCACAGGAGTCTTCACAGGATCATATGCAATAAATCCTCTGACTGAGGAGAAGATTCCCGTATGGATCTCGGAATATGTGCTTGCCGGCTATGGTACCGGCGCTATAATGGCAGTACCTGCTCATGATAGCCGCGACTATCTCTTTGCAAAGCACTTCAATCTGCCCATTGTGCCGCTTATTGAAGGCTGTGATATCTCACAGGAGAGTTTCGATGCCAAAGAGGGTACCATGTGCAACTCCGGATTTCTCAATGGTATGAGCGTTGAAGAGGCTATCCCCGCAGCTATCGACTATGTTGAAGCTCAGGGTATCGGCCAACGTAAGATAAACTACCGCCTCAGGGATGCTATTTTCTCTCGCCAAAGATATTGGGGAGAACCTTTCCCCATTTATTTCAAGGATGGCATAGCAGTGCCGATGGATATCTCCGCACTTCCTCTGGAACTTCCCGAGGTTGATGCATTTCTTCCTACGGAAAGTGGTGAGCCACCTCTTGCAAGGGCCATTGGATGGGAGATTGACGGTTATCCAATAGAGACAAGTACAATGCCCGGATTTGCAGGCAGTAGCGCCTACTATCTGAGGTATATGGACCCCAACAACTCAGAGGCGCTGGTGAGCCGCGAGGCTAATGAATATTGGCGCAATGTGGACCTCTATATCGGAGGCACAGAACATGCTACGGGTCACCTCATATACTCCAGATTTTGGAACAAATTCCTCTTCGATCGTGGATATGTATGCGAGGAGGAGCCTTTCAAAAAGCTCATCAATCAAGGGATGATCCAGGGACGATCCAATTTTGTATATCGCATCCAGGGGAGCAATACCTTCGTTTCCTGTGGTCTCAAAGATCAATACGACACCATGGAGATTCACGTAGATGTCAATATCGTAGAAAATGATCGTCTGGATATTGAGGCTTTCAAAAGCTGGATGCCCGATTATGCAGATGCGGAGTTTATTCTTGAATATGGCGAATACATTTGCGGATGGGCAATTGAGAAGATGAGCAAATCGATGTTCAATGTAGTCAACCCTGACATGATTTGTGAAAAATATGGCGCAGACACACTCAGGATGTATGAGATGTTTTTAGGTCCCCTCGAACAATCCAAACCTTGGGATACTAGAGGTATTGACGGCGTACACCGATTCCTTCGCAAATTCTGGAGACTTTATCATGAGCGTGATGCATTTGCGGTATCTGACGTAAAAGCAACTCCCGCCGAACTCAAAGTGCTCCACAAACTTATTGCAAAAGTTCAGAGTGACATAGAATCATTCTCATTCAATACTTCGGTCAGTGCATTTATGATTGCTGTAAATGAACTGTCAGATCTTAAATGCGACAAGAGGGAGATCTTAGAGCCGCTTGTGATTCTGCTTTCTCCCTTCGCACCCCATATTGCCGAAGAGATTTGGAGCTCTCTTGGACATGAAAAGAGTATCTCAACCGCATCCTATCCAGAATATGTGGAGGAATACACTATCGAAGATAGCTTCGAGTATCCCGTTTCATTCAATGGTAAGTTGCGTTTCAAGATCACTCTTCCTCTATCCATTTCTCCTGAAGAGGTTAAGGCAGCGGTGCTTGCCGATCCTATGACTGAGAGGTATCTTCAGGGAGGTACTCCTAAAAAGATCATTGTGGTTCCTTCTAAGATTATCAATGTCGTAGTCTGATATGCCAAAGAAGTCCTTTGCCAAAGAGTTCGTTTCATACCTGTTGCTATTTGCGGGTATGTTGCTTTATACCTTTAGTTGGGTTTATTTTCTGATACCTAAAGAAATTGCAGGAGGGGGCCTCACGGGTCTCGCTTCAGTGATTTTCTATGCCACCGGCGTTCCCGTACCCTATACCTATTTTGGTGTCAATCTGCTGTTACTGGTAGTAGGTACCATAATTATGGGTAAAGGCTTCGGTTTTAAAACTATCTTCTGTGTCATTTGCGGTACGCTGATGCTCGAATTTCTGCCGATGCTCGATTTTGTCAGCACCATCGAAGACTCATTGATAAATGCCGTTCTTGGCGGTACCCTCAGTGGTGTGGGTATCAGCATTGTATTCATGAGTGGCGGTAGCAGCGGAGGCACAGACATCATTGCAATCATAATTTCAAAATACAGAGAGACTTCGCCGGGACGCGTATTTCTCGTATGCGACCTGATTATCATCGGATCTGTTATATTCTTGCCAGGCAAGACTTTGGAGAATGTCATCTACGGTTATATCCAGATGGTTTCGTTTTCATATATATTGGATTCCATACTTACGGGCAACAAACAATCGGTGCAAATTATGATCTTCTCTTCGAAATATGCCGAGATTGCCGATATGATCAACACTACTTTCGAAAGGGGCGTCACTGCACTTAATTCCATTGGATGGTATTCTCAACAGGAAGGTAAACTCCTGATTGTGGTTGCGCGTAAAAGTCAGTTACAGGCTATTGCGAGGGCAATAAAAGAGATAGACGAAAATGCCTTCATAACAGTTTCCCAGGCCACAAGTGTTTACGGCAGGGGGTTTGAACAGATAAAAGGTGGTTTCAAAAAGAAAAACAATGAACACAAAAAGCAAAAAGATCTTATCGGAAATTAGGTCCTATGTTATAATTACGTTAGGCCTTCTGTGTTATGTGCTGGGTTGGTCCATTTTCATCCTTCCCAATAGTCTGGTAGGTGGAGGAGTTACCGGTATTTCAGCTATCATACAATATTGGACCGGTTTCGAGATAAGTTACTCCTATTTCATCATAAATGCAGTTCTACTAGTAGTAGGATTTTTGATCTTGGGAGGTGGTTTTGGAGTAAAAACGATATATGCCATAGTCGTATCTTCACTGCTTTTCAAGGTTGTGCCGGGATTAATTCCTGAGTCATTTATTCAGGAAATTGCCATCAATAATGGTCCGATGCTTTGTTGTATTATTGGAGGTGCACTTGATGGAGTTGGAATGGCTATGACTTTTGCAAACGGAGGCAGCACTGGAGGCACCGATATAGTTGCTTTGATAATAAATAAATATAGGAGTATCTCCCCGGGTAAAATTATTGTGTTGATGGATATTATTATCATTGCTTCTTCCATGATTGTACCCTCTGACGGTACCTGGGGTTCTAAATTTGCAGTTGTAATATATGGTTTCATAATGTCCGGCGTATTGAGTTTTACATTGGATATGGTTCTATCGGGCAACAAGCAGTCAGTGCAGATTCTCATTTTTTCCAAGAATTACGATGTTATAGCAGACCGAATAACCCGGGAAGCGGGACGGGGCGTGACCATCCTCAATTCGCGAGGCTGGTACACCAAGGAAGAGGGCAAAGTTGCTTTAGTTATTGTCCGCAAGAACGAATCATCATATATTCTCAGTATAATTAAAGAGGTTGACAAGAATGCCTTCCTCTCCGTAGGTAATGTTATGGGAGTCTACGGTAAGGGTTTTGAACAAATAAAGAGTGGTTTAAAAAAGTAAAAAATGAATGCGAAAAGCAAAAAGATCTTATCGGAAATTAAGTCCTATTTCATTATTGCAATAGGGCTATTGTGCTATGTGCTGGCCTGGTCAATTTTTATTCTACCAAATAATATGGTGGGAGGAGGCGTTACCGGTATTGCAGCTCTTATACAATATTGGACCGGTTTCGAGGTCAGTTACTCCTACTTCATCATCAATATAGTACTGCTATTAATAGCCCTTAAGGTGCTTGGGCGCGGATTTGGAGCGAAAACCGTTTTTGCTATATTGGTGACTTCGGTACTTTTCAAAGTTGTGCCCGCACTCATCCCCGCATCATTTATTCAGGAATTTGCCGTCAATAACGGCCCTATGCTTTGTTGTATTTTTGGAGGTGCACTCGCGGGATTGGGAATGGCGCTTACATTCGCTCAGGGAGGCAGCACGGGAGGCACAGATATAGTTGCTTTGATGATCAACAAATACAGGAGCGTTTCTCCGGGTAAGATTATCGTGTTGCTGGATGTTATTATTATATCGTCTTCCCTTATTCTGCCTTCTGAGGCCACCTGGGGCTATAAATTTGCCATAGTCATATATGGTTTTATAATGTCTGCCGTGTTGAGTTTTACTTTGGATATGTTCCTTTCGGGCAGCAAACAGTCGGTGCAGATTCTCATATTTTCCAAGCAATATGATGTGATTGCCGACCGAATAACAAAGGAAACCGGACGTGGAGTTACCATTATCAATTCACGTGGCTGGTATACCAAGGAGGAGGGCAAGGTTGCCATAGTTATCGTCCGTAAGAACGAATCTAGTTATATTCTTCGTATCATCAAGGAGGTTGATAAGACGGCATTTATCTCTGTGGGTAGCGTTATGGGTGTCTACGGCAGGGGTTTTGAACAAATCAAGAAATAGGTTCCGTTTTATAAAAAACGAATTTTATCCAATTTTCACACTCACTCCAAAAGTGTGATGCCGTCATTAGGTTATATTTGTCAGGGTTGTATCTCTTTTGTATAGTTTCGTCGCTAGAACTAAAAAAGAGTAACATGAAACTGACAGTATTGATCCTTTTACTGGCCTATGTGCCGCTTTTTATCATCCTGGCCTACCTGACGGATTATTGGAGAAGAAATCGCAAGAGTGAAAAAGCAGAGGAGAAGGTTTATCCGGATCTGAGCGAAAGGCTTCCGGAGAAACCTCGCATGCTGTCTGATGAAAGTCCGGATAATTGTGAATTTGACGATCTCAAGGAGAAATTACTTGACCTTTTCGAAAGAGAGAAGATTTTTCTCAATCCTGATATCAGAATCCAAGAAGTCGCTTTGCGTCTCTACACCAATAAGACTTACCTGTCAAAGGTCATCAGACTCAAAACCAACAAGAATTTTTGTCAGCTGGTCCACTTTTATCGTGTCAGGGAAGCCATCCGTCTCTATGCGGATAATCCTGATCTGACCATTTCACAATTGGGCAAAATGGTGGGCTTTAATTCGATGACTACATTCAATACGGCCTTTGGGAGAAATACAGGCTATACTCCTGCCGAATGGTGCAAGGAATATCGCAAAACAATGAGAAATGGGGAGCAGAATGGCAGACAAAGGCAGATTTCGTGAGCTTCTTAACGGCAATAGATGTATAAAGGTAATGATAAGTCGTAAACGTCAAGGTGTTTCATTCGAAGATCTCTTCTCCAGAATGAAAGAGGTCATCGTAAAGAAAGAGCTCTATCTTGACAGCAACTTTTCGAGAACCCTGCTCGCACGCGAGGTGGGTTCCAACAGGACCTATGTTACAAAAGCGCTAAACGCTCATGGAGTAGGGTTCTATGATTACCTCAACCGATATCGTCTGGAGCGTGCCAAACAGATTCTCAGTCAGAAGGAGAACAGCACAATGCTGATGGAGGAGGTAGCCTGTGGTAGCGGCTTCTCCAGCGTAAGGAAAATGAACTACTGTATGGTTCAATCAGAGGGTATTACTGCATCACAGTATCGCAAGAGGCTACTCAAGAGATGATACCCAACTCACGTCCGATTTCTGTGAAGGCTGTTATACACTTGTCAAGGTGTACTATTTCGTGTCCTGCTGAGAGCTGTACTCTTATGCGTGCCTCTCCTTTGGGCACTACCGGATAGTAGAATCCTGTTACGTAAATGCCTTTGTCAAGAAGCTTTGCTGCCATTTGCTGTGAGAGTTTAGCATCATAAAGCATCACGGCACAAATGGCTGACTGCGTAGGTTTAATGTCAAATCCGGCAGCTTGCATCTTAGCTACAAAATAGTCGGTGTTGGCGTGCAGTTTGTCCTGGAGGATATTGTTCTCAGTCATCATTTCAAACATCCTGATACCCGCTGCAGCAATCATAGGGGGAATTGAGTTGGAGAAGAGATAGGGTCTTGAACGCTGGCGCAGCATATCGATAATCTCCTGACGTCCGGTTGTAAAGCCACCTATGGCTCCTCCGAATGCTTTTCCGAGAGTACCGGTTATGATCTCTATTTTTCCATGCAGGTTAAATACCTCTGTAGTGCCACGTCCGGTCTTGCCTACAACGCCGGCAGAGTGGGATTCGTCCACCATTATCATAGCGTTATATTTGTTGGCAAGTTCATATATTTTGTCGAGAGGGGCCACATTTCCGTCCATTGAGAATACTCCATCGGTCACAATCAGACGGTGACGCTGTGCCTGAGCTCTCTTGAGGCAGTTCTCAAGTTCTTCCATATCGGCATTGGCGTAGCGATAGCGCTGTGCCTTGCAGAGACGTACTCCATCGATGATGGATGCGTGATTGAGTGCATCTGAGATAATTGCGTCCTTTTCATCAAGCAGCGGTTCAAATGCACCACCGTTGGCATCAAAGCAGGAAGCATACAATATTGAATCTTCGGTGCCGAAAAACTCCGAGATTTTAGCTTCGAGTGCTTTGTGCAGGTCTCCGGTCCCGCAGATAAAACGGACTGATGACATACCGTATCCGTGGCTGTCAAGTGCCTTTTTAGCGGCTTTAATTAGCTCTTTATCGTTGGAGAGTCCAAGATAGTTGTTAGCGCAGAAGTTAAGCACCTCCTGACCGGTGCTTACCTTTATGGCAGCCTGCTGCGGAGATGTTATGATGCGTTCATTTTTATAAAGACCGGCTTCTTCTATTGCTAGAAGCTCGTTTTGCAAATGTTTTTGAAAATCTGAGTACATAGATGTGAAATATCAATTAGTTTTTATTATTTCGCAGAATATTTTAACCGATATATTTTCGTGCTATTCGATAGCATTGGAGAATAATATACAAAGATACAAAAAAATCGGATAGTTAAGGTTTCGCTTATGCGTCTGTGGCACGAATTTTGGTCATTGAACACGAAAAACTATTTTTGTTTATTTGGTTTTCGAGAACTATGAAAATAAAAGAAAAAATACTTCGAAAAACTACCGAATTTCTGATAAAAGAAGGTTGTCGCAAGGTGACGGTTGACGAAATTGCCGCCTACAACGGAATCTCCAAAAGGACTCTCTATGAGCTATTTCTGGACAAAAACGACATAATAGAGCAGGCCCTCCTCTACTGCAATGAGAAAACCCGTGAATACTATCATGAAGTTTTCAGCAGTCATGATGATAATATCATTGGCGTCGTTCTCAGCGGATACCATTATCGCCCGGACAGCAAACTTGCAAGTGCTTTCCGCCTCTTCGCGGATGCAAAGAAATACCTTCCGGATATCTATGAGAATGTGGAAAAAGTCATTTTAGAAGAGCATCGTGGAGATTTGCGAAAATTTTTGCGCAAAGGTCAGGAAGATGGTCTACTTCTTCCCGACCTGCAACTTGATTCTCTAGTGACTCTGCTCCCTATGCTCATTAGGCTCATAGGCAGGGTCGATTACAATGCTGATACCTCATTAAGCAATAAAGAAATCTACTATCAGACAATCATCTATTATTTCAGGGGGATTTCTACTGAAAAGGGAAGGATGCTTATTGACGACTATTTGAGTAAAAATAAAATCAACAATATCGTATGAAACGAAGAACCATGAATCTTATGAGATCGGTAGTCTGTATAATGTTGCTCTTTGTCGCCTTTGCGGTCAGGGCACAGGAAAAGATCTACCTTTCCCTCCAGGATGCCCAGGAGTATGCTCTTGAGCACAACCGTACCCTCGAAAACGCCTCTCTGGATATTAAGAGGGCAGAAGCCGCCCGCTGGCAGGCCATAGCAAGTATGTTGCCTCAGGTATCGGCGGGTTTGGACTATACCAACATGATGGGTTATAAGATGGATTTTGGTATGATGGTCATTTCCATGCCACCCAGTGCCTCTTTTACCGTTACCACTGCCATCGCGTTGAGCGGAGCTCAGATTGTTTCCACCCAGGTGGGAAATATTTCAAAGCGTATGGCGGATATATCATACCGCAAGAGTGGACAGGAGATCACAGATCAGGTAAAGATACTCTATTATTCGGCGCTTGTAACTGAAGAGACTCTGGAGTTGCTCAGAGAGAACCTCGAAAGCATGAAAAAACTCCATAGTATGGCTCAAAGTGCAGTAGATGTAGGAGTCTCCGAGCAAACGGATGCTGATCAGCTTAAGGTGCAGGTAGCCACCATGGAGACCTCCATAAATGCTACCGAACGTTCGCTTGAGATGGTCTATAACTCTCTTCGTCTGCAGCTCAATCTTGATGCCAATTCGGAAATAGAACTGACCCAGGGTCTTCCGGAATTGATGAATATTGATGCGGTAAGTGACCTCTTCCGCGAGGAGTTTGATGTAAATAGAAACTATAATTATCAGTTGCTTAAAGCCAGCACCGATCTTGCTAAAAAGCAGATCGCGCTAACCGGCTGGTCAGGGGGTCCTACTTTCAGCATTTTCCACCAGTTTGCCAAGAAACAATACTTCAGCGATGAGATGACTATGAATATGACTCCTCCGAATATGTTCGGCATTTCGGTTAAAGTACCTCTATTTACCAGTCTCAGGAATACCAAATCGGTACAGGATGCGCGTCTTTCTTATCGCAAGCAGCTTAATACACTTGCAGATACTGAAGCAGCCCTGAAAATTCAGCACAGACAGCTGATTTATAATCTCAAATCAGCTCTTGAACAGTACCGGACTCAGAAAGATAATGTTGAGGTAGCAAGAAGAGTGTTTGAGAATATTGCCCTCAAATATGAGTATGGAGTAGCCTCCGCACTTGATGTGACCAACGCAGGCACCAATCTGATATTTGCTCAGAATAGCTACGTGCAGTCCCTCCTTCAGATTGTCAATGCGCAGATCTCACTCGAACAACTTTTGAATAGATAATAATCAATGAAAAACCACATGAAAATCATCCGTATTTCACTCATTGCCTTGGCAGCAATACTCCTTGCAGGCTGCGGTGGATCGCAGCAGAATCAGGAGGAGACAACTCAGGAACGTGTAGAGCAGGTAGAGACCACTACTATAAGCAGATCAACCATAAGGCGTGTAGTGGAGTTCTCAACCACTCTTATGGGATATGAAACAGTAAATATCTCGCCTTCACTTACCGGTAAAATTGAGCACATATATGTTGAGGTGGGCTCCAATGTGCAGAAGGGCTCTATGCTTGTACGAATGGATCAGACCCAACTCAATAATACAAAACTGACCCACGCCAATCTGGCAGTGGAACTTCAAAGGATGGAAGCGCTAAAGGAGAGTGGCGCCATTTCCAAACAGGTATATGATCAGACTAAACTAGGATATGATCAGACCGCAGAATCCCTGGCATTTCTCGAAAAGAACACTTTTGTCAGAGCACCTTTTGCAGGTGTTATTTCAGCCAGAAACTATGAGGCCGGTGAACTTTATAGTGGTATGCCTATTCTGGTGCTTACGCAGATAAATACTTTGAAGGCTTTGATCAATATTCCTGAAAGCTATTTTCCACTTGTAAAAAAAGGAATGAAGATTGATATCAAGTCGGATATCTATCCTGCAGAGTCATTTTCTGGCACAATAGAGATTGTCTATCCCACAATTGATGCCGCTACCCACTCTTTCCAGTGTAAAGTGAGAATTCCCAACAGCGGTCTAAAACTCCGCCCGGGAATGTATGTGCATACAACACTTCCTCTCGGTCACTCTGATGCCATCGTGGTACCATACCAGACTATTCTAAAACTTGTTGGCTCTAATGAACGCTATGTTTATCTAGAGAAAGATGGTAAGGCGGAGCGAGTATTTGTGCAGATCGGCCAACGTTTCGACGATATGGTAGAGATCATCAGCGATGAAGTAAATGAAGGTGACCATCTTGTCTCAGTAGGCCAGGCCAAACTTATTGATGGAGTCAAACTCAATGTAGTAAAGAAGAACTGATAATATGAGTATATACAAAACTTCGATTAGCAAACCGGTGACGACAGTGCTCATCTTCGTTGCCGTGATTATCATAGGACTCTTCTCACTTAACAGGTTGCCTATCGACCAATTTCCGGAGATTGATCCGCCCTTCATAACAGTGATGACCACTTATCCGGGAGCAAGTGCAGGTGAGGTTGAAACCAATGTGACCAGAATTATTGAAAACAGCCTTAACTCAATTGACGGGCTAAAAGAACTCACCTCCAGCTCCAGGGACAATCTCTCAATTGTCTCCCTCGAGTTCGAATGGGGCACCAATCTTGACGAAATATCTAACGATGCGCGCTCATATCTTGATATGATTAGAGACAACCTTCCCGACGGTTGCTCCACGCCGATACTCTTTAAACTCAACACTAGCATGATGCCGATACTCCAGTATTACGTGCTGGCCAAAGAGAGTTATCCGGGTCTTGAAAAGATTCTCAATGACGAGGTGGTGACTATTCTTAACCGTGTTGATGGTATCGGTACAATCGGTATTGCCGGTGCTCCACAACGCTATGTCTATGTGGACATAGACCAGGCCAAACTTGATGCTTATGGTCTGCCGTTGGAATTAGTTGGCAGTGCTATCGGCTCAAACAACCTCAATCTTGCCTCCGGTACTGTCAAAATGGAAAAAGAGCAGTATCACATGCAGGTGCGCAGTGAGTATATTGAGAGTTCGGAAATCGGAGATATAGTAGTAGCAACCGTTATGGGCAAGCCCATTTTTGTAAAGGATGTTGCTACTATCCGGGATACCATCAAAGACCTCACTCTTGATGAGAAGGTAAATGGCCAGGAGGCGGTCAGACTGATGATTTCCAAGAAATCGGGAGCAAATACCGTACAGGTCTGCAAGGATGTGCGCAAAGAGATGGCAAAAATCCAAAAGAGACTACCATCGGATATCGAAATGGGCATTATCTATGACTCCTCCGAAGAAATTCAGAACTCCATCGACTCCTTGAAAGAATCCATCTTATATGCACTTCTTTTCGTGGTGCTAGTGGTCTTTTTCTTCCTCGGAAAATGGAGGGCGACATTTATCATCGCTGTTACGATTCCCATCTCGCTTATAGTGTCATTTATATACCTGCTCTTCGTAGGCAGTTCTCTAAATATTATTTCGCTCAGTTCACTGACGGTAGCTATCGGTATGGTGGTTGATGATGCGATAGTGGTACTTGAAAATATTACCAAGCATATTGAGAGGGGGTCTTCACCACGTGAAGCCGCTATATATGCGACTAATGAGGTATGGATCTCAGTTATAGCTACAACACTCGTTATAGTGGCTGTGTTTGTGCCTTTGACAATGCTTACCGGTATGGCCGGTGTAATGTTTAAGGAGCTTGGATGGATTGTGACCATAGTAATTTCGGTTTCCACCATCGTGGCCATTAGCCTTACTCCGATGCTCGCTTCTCAAATGCTTAAGGCAAATAAGGTGAGAATTGACGAGAAGGGACATCTTCAGATTGTAAAGCCCAAAATCAACTGGTATGAAAAATATATTGAAAAGTTCCACAATAAAGTAAGCGCCTGGTATGCAGATATCCTGAGCTGGTGCCTCCGTCACAAAAGAGTTACGATCCTCATAGTATTCATCTTCTTTGGTGTTTCTCTTCTACCAGCGCTTACCGGTCGAATAGGTGCCGACTTTATGCCCGAAAGTGACAACGGACGAATCAGTGTCAGGGTTGAACTCCAGCGAGGCACACGTCTCGAGGAAACTCTCAAGACTGCCCGTACACTTGAGGCTAGATTTAGAGAGCTTGTACCCGAACTTAAAATCATTTCCACTTCTGCAGGAAGCGACGAAGATGCCGGTATTGGAGCCCTCTTTTACTCCACAACCAACAATAAGATTTCGATGACTGTGGTCTGCAATAAAAAATATGAGAGAGAAAGGACAATCTTCGAGATAGCAGAGGTGCTGCGTACCGAACTTGACAAATATCCTGAAATAATTGATTACCAGTGTGCAACGACTATAGGTATGGGGATGGGAGGTGGCAATAAAGTAGATGTTGAGGTGTACGGTTATGACTTTGATGATACTAATCTCTATGCGGAGGAGTTGCTTCAAGCCATAAGAGCCAATATCAAGGGAGCTCGTGATGTTAATATCAGCCGTGATGAGGAGCGTCCTGAGCTCAAAATCACTGTGGACAAGGAAAAAATCGCTTACCATGGACTCAATTCAGCCACTGTCTCCACCTATGTTCGTAACCGTGTGAATGGTCTTTTGGCCGGATATCTTAAGGAGGATGGTGATGAGTATGAGATTATAGTACGTTTAAAGGAGGAGGATCGCAATTCGATTACTCTGATTGAAAACCTTACTATTCCCACAAATACTGGTCGCTCCATCAAACTAAAAGAGGTAGCTGAGATTGAGGAGTACTGGGCTCCGCCTACCATCGACAGGAAAAGCCGCCAGCGCTATTTGACAGTTTCCATAACCCCCTATAATATCTCTTTGGGCCAACTCGCTGCTCAAGTGCAGGCCGAGATTGATAAAATCTCCATTCCAAGTGGTCTGCAAGTACGGCTTGCTGGCGACTATGAAGATCAGCAAGAAACCTTTGTGGATATGTTTGAGCTGCTGTTGTTGATAGTTCTTCTGGTATATATCGTGATGGCTTCGCAGTTTGAATCACTTTCCAAACCGGCTATCATTATGATGTCAGTACCTTTCGCCCTCTCGGGCGTAATACTGGCTCTATGGGTTACCGGCATCAATCTCGATATGATAGGTGCGCTCGGATGTATAATGCTTGTTGGTATTGTTGTCAAGAATGGTATAGTGCTTGTGGACTACATTAATCTGATGCGAGATCGCGGGTACAAACTTAATGAGGCAATAGCCCTTTCCGGTGAGTCTCGTCTCCGTCCCGTGCTTATGACTGCGGTGACTACTCTTTTGGGTATGCTCCCTATGGCATTGAGCAGGGGTGAAGGCTCTGAATTGTGGCGTCCGATGGGTATCGTGGTTATAGGGGGTCTCTTAGTTTCGACAGCAATTACTTTGATTATAGTGCCTGTCGTCTATGCGGTTATGTCGCGCCACGGTGAACGCAATAAAGAGGCTAAGCTCCGCAAAGAGTTTGTTTTTATGCAAATGTCGGCTGACGATGAAGCCGCTTTTAAAAAATAGTTGACAGATATGAAATGTGTTTTTATAATATTCAATCAGGCTAACACATCACGTGTTGAATATATGCTTGATCAACTCAAGATAAACGGCTTTACCTTGTTTGAAGAGGTGCAGGGTCGCGGCACTTATGGTGGGGAACCTCGTCGTGGCACCCACACCTGGCCGGAAATGAATTCCGCAGTAATGACTGTCGTGGATGATGATCGTGTGCAAGAACTCTTGCTTACGATCAAAAAACTGGACAACCGTAACAAGGAGATCGGAGTACGCGCTTTCGTCTGGAATATCGAGCAAACCGTGTAGTTTTTGAAAAAATTGACTAACTTAGCATTTTATAAACCAATTTTAAATAGACATTTTTATGGCATTAGCAGTAAATGATTCCAATTTTCAGGATATAGTAATGGCTTCAGATAAGCCGGTTGTAGTAGATTTTTGGGCACCTTGGTGTGGTCCCTGTCTAATGATATCTCCTATTATAGATGAACTGGCAGCCAAGTATGAGGGCCAGGTGATAGTTTCCAAGTGCAATGTTGACGAAAATAATGCGATTCCTATGAAGTATCGTGTGATGAATATTCCTACAATCCTTTTCTTCAAAAATGGAGAGGTGGTAGACAAAGTTGTCGGCGCTGTACCCAAAAAGGAACTTGACAATAAGATAGCTTCACTAATACAATAATATTATGAAACGTTTATCAATTTTTCTTGCGGTTCTGCTCTGTTTTGCTGCTGCTACTCCAGTGAGTGCACAGGGCTTGATCTTCAAGGGTGGCCTTAATTACACCAATGTTGATCTTGAGGGTAAGGGCTTTGATTTTAAGGATGGCACCGGATGGCATTTCGGTGCTGGTTTCCAAACAGCCAGTATGATGGGTTTTTCCCTTCAGCCCGAACTTCTCTACAGTGTTCAAGGAATAAAACTGATTGATGGTGCTGTTGAGGTTCAGAAAAAGTCTTCGTATCTTGAATTGCCTGTGAATATTCAGTGGGGTATTGACTTGATTGCGGCTAAACCCTTCATAATGGTTACACCGAAGATCGCTTACAACCTTAAGAACTGGGCAAATAGACAATCAGATAACTCGTTGTTGAACCAACTCATTCAAGAAAAAACCAATCTAGAGTTCGGTGTCGGAGTTGGTGCGGGTTTGAATGTCTGGAAACTACAGATTACAGCCAAGTATGAATGGAATTTTGGCCATGTAAGCAGTATTGAAGAATATCTCGCTAATGCCAAAGAGGCAAACAAGAGTATCGGCAATCTCCAGATTTCAGTAGGTTTCCGTTTTTAAACCATAATAGTGCTGTATCAGGAGGTGAAAGAGTATCTGGGAAGCGACTGGATCGCTTTCCAGGAACTGTTCAGGGAGAGCCTCCATTCGGAGATGCTCCTCTTGAATCAGATTAATACCTATATGTTTGAGCATCCGGGCAAACAACTCAGACCCCTTCTTGCTTTACTTATCGGAAGAGCTATATCCGGTGTTTGTAATGAAAAAGTGCTCCGTTGTGCAGTAGCAGCGGAGCTTTTGCATTCAGCCACTCTGCTTCATGATGATGTCGCGGACGATTCTCCCACAAGGCGTGGGGTTGCAACGATAATGTCACTCTATTCTCCTACAGCTTCCGTGCTTGTTGGGGATTTTTGGCTCTCCAGGGGTATAGATCTCATACTTATGAAGTGTGATAACCAGGTGATCAGCTATTATTCCAGCTGCCTTGCCGATTTATCGGAGGGGGAGATGCTCCAGCTGGAGAAGGCAAGCTCGCTCGATACTACTGAGGAGGATTACAATACCATCATATTCTGTAAGACAGCATCTCTATTTAGAGCTTCGATGATGAGTACGGCCTATTCTGCCGATGCATCAGCAGCGCAGATGAAAGCCATTGAGTCTTATTCTTTCCATCTCGGAATGGCATTTCAGATGATGGATGATATCTTCGATTACTCTCCACGTCTTAATATTGGCAAACCGGTAGGAGTAGATATCCTCGAGAAGAAGTTTACCCTTCCCTTTTTCGGTTTCCTGCACAATGCGCCTCACGAGATTTCTTCAGAGTTTGTGGAACGACTAAGGTTTCTCGAAGCAAATTCCGGTGAGGAGGAAAAGCAGGCTTTTTCACGTGAGGCAATTGCGCTCGTGAAGCAGTATAAAGGTTTGGATTATGCCTATGACCGCCTTGAGCAGGAAATAGACAAAGCGGTGACTTCACTTTCAATTCTGGATGACTCACCAGCCAGAGAATATCTGGTTGCATTTGCACGATATATGTCAGTCAGGGAGCACTGATACTCGATTTATGACTTTTTTAGAGCTTTTTATAATTGCAGTTGGTCTTTCAATGGATGCCTTTGCCGTCTCCGTGGCTAAAGGACTCTCCGTAGAGCGCCTTCGCCCGCGTAATGTGTTGAGTGTCTCCCTCTGGTTTGGCGGGTTCCAGGGGTTGATGCCCATTATCGGCTTTTTTCTGGGAGTTAGTTTCGCTTCACTTGTGGAGCACGTGGATCACTGGATTGCTTTCGTTCTGTTAGGGTTGATTGGAATAAATATGATGAGGGAGGCTTTTTCCAAGAAAGAGAAGAATGTCAGTCCTGATTTCTCGTTCAAGACTATGCTGATGATGGCGGTGGCTACAAGTATCGATGCTCTTGCGGTAGGAATTTCCTTTTCATTTATTAAGGAAAATATTTGGATGGCAGCGCTGCTTATTGCCGTCACAACTGCAATATTCTCCGCTATCGGTATCCGGGTGGGCAATATTTTCGGGTGCCGCTTCAAATCTCCCGCAGAGTTTCTCGGTGGTCTTATCTTGCTCCTTATGGGTATAAAAATTCTTGTTGAACATATTTGGGTATGAAAGTGCAGTGTAGTAGAAAAGTTTTCGTCCCTAAGGGTGGTGGAGCTGAGCTCCAGCTAATGATTTGTGCTCCATCTGTGGAAAGTGCATTTAAAGTCGCTTTTGACTCTATTCCGCAGGGTTTTAATGTGATTGCAGGTCGCTTGTTTTTGGATGAAGTGACTGCTGTTCCTCCTCTGAAGGCACCGTTTGATACTATATCAGTCGTAAGAGAGAGGCCCCTCGGGGATCATCCTGTTTCTCTTTGGATATGGACTTCTGCACCCTCTATCACTTCAGGTTTGCATGTATGGAGCGCTAATCTGGTTTCAGACAAAGAGGATGTGTACGATCAGACTTATGAGATTTTGCGCAACTATCAGAAGTTTCTTACCTCACAAGGGTTGAATATAAGCGACAACTGTATACGAACATGGTTTTTTGTGGATGATATCGACTACAAATATGCTGACTTTGTAAGAGCCAGAAGGGAATTTTTTGACACTGTCGGTCTTCGCAGTGACACTCATTATATAGCAAGCACCGGAATTTTTGGAGTTCCGGGCAACAGACCAGCCACGGGAGGCGACGTCATGCTGGACGCTTTGGCACTCAAAGATCCCAAACAGTGCGTAATACGATATCTAAACGCTTATTCACATCTTTCTCCCACCTCATTGTACGGGGTTACTTTTGAGAGAGGTACGGTCGTAGATTATGATGACCGCAATCATATTTTCATCTCAGGTACGGCAAGCATAGATTCCCACGGCAAGGTAGTCCATGTAGGCAATGTGGGAAAACAATGTGACAGGATGATGGAAAATGTCTCAGTTCTGCTTTCGGAGGCTGATGCCACTATGAAAGATGTACAGATGGCAATAGTGTATCTCAGAAATAGTGAGGATTTGGATATCGTCCAACAGCGTCTCTCGTATATTCTTCGCAATATACCCCACACCTACCTGCTCGCTCCCGTCTGTCGTCCTGAATGGCTTGTGGAGATAGAGTGCATGGCCACTACTTCATTATAGTAATTGTCTTGTAGGATTGTATGAAGGGGCTTTGGTCCCATTCAGGTGAGATAAGCTCTTCCTGATGGTCAATTTTGAATGCCATATATGTGATTGGTATACCCCGCATCAAAAAATGTGACTCATAGAAGGTCCGGATAGTCGTAATCTCTTCGGGAACGGAGCCAGGCGAGCCGTAAATATCTTCACAATGAGTGATTACTTCAAGAGAATTGGTTGCCGCTACTTCCATAGTATAGAAATAGAGCAACCTGCTGTCGGTCTTGAGATGGATAATTCCGCTCTCCTTGAGAATATTGCGGTATCTGGTAAGAAATAATGGATGGGTCAGCCGTTTTTTTGGTTTACCTTCCTGAGGATCTGCAAATGTAATCCAAATTTCCGCCACTTCACCGGTGGCGAAAAGAGACTCTATAAATTCTATTCTCGTGCGAAGAAATGCTACATTGGGAAGTTGGTTCTCATTGGCATATTTTGCTCCTTTCCACAGACGTGCTCCCTTGATGTCCATACCTATGAAATTGCGGTCGGGATACTTTTCAGCCAGTGCTATGGTATATTCACCTTTGCCGCAACCTAGTTCCAGTACTATAGGACTGTCATTGCCGAAAACCTCCCGATGCCAATTTCCTTTCAGCGGATGGTCACATCTGAGCACCTCTTCCGTACAGGGCTGGATAAGGCATTTGAAAGTTTCATTTTCCTTGAATTTAAGCAATTTGTTTTTTTTGCTCATGTTGTCTCTAGATTCACTTGTTGAAATGGTATGAAAAACCGACTCCCTGGAGCCATTGCGTTGCATCTGAGTGAAGAGGAGTCAGAGCGATCATCCATTCTCCTTCGGAGGCCCTTATATTATCTCTGTATGGCCACCTGATATCCACAATACCAAATCTGTTTCTCTTGATTTCCACTTGAGAGTGTTCACTGAGAGGCAGAGTTATTTTTTCAGTAAAAATTTCACCTTGAGGTGAAATGACCTCCACTGCAAAAAAAACAAAATTACTGTGGATTCGGCAATCATATCTCACAGCAATAAAGGTGGAACATAGGGCTGTGCTATCGTTCACCAGCAGTGAGAACCTGAAAACCGGTAAAGAATCGCAGTCGGGATTCAAATAGATATATCCATAGCCATCTTCCGGCCTTGAGCAGGAGCCGAAAAGGATCGTGCAAGCAGCCAGAAGAGTCAGTATAGTTCCGAATGCCCTACTGATTCTCGAATGACTCTCTCTCTTCTCCACTTTTATCTATAGGTTTACCTTGATCTCTTCTTCTGCCTCCACTACGTTGTCCCTGGCGGCGGTAGTTCTTGCTCTGCCCGCTCTGAGCTTTACCCTCACGCTGTTTGTTGTCGCTTTCCTGACGTTTTTTTTCCTCTTCTGGGCGCAGTTGTCTGCTCCTATCTGTGCGTTTTTGTTGTTTTTTTCGTTTGGAACGGCGTTTCTCATCAAAACGGGAAATGCTATCATCGCCCACCGCACTTACAAAGTCTGTTTCGCGACTGTCCGGTTCTTTACCCTTTAAGGAATCAGGTTTGATGCCCTTGCGGTTCATCGCTATTATATCACGCACGCGTTGGCCGCTAAGAGGAAATAGATTAATCATGCTGTGCGGCTCGTAGGAAAAGTACATTAGTCCCTTGAGGATATCATACTTCTGAAGATATGCATTCCCATCCTTAAACTCCAGTGGTCCTCGAACATCCGGGAACTGCTTTTGGGCGTCAACATAAAGCGAAGCTTCATAGTTGATACAGCATTTGAGTTTACTGCATTGCCCGGCAAGTTTCTGTGGATTGAGAGAGAGGTCCTGGCAGCGTGCTGCCTGTGTTGTAATTGACTTAAAGTCGGACATGTATGCGGAGCAGCAGAGAGCTCTGCCACACACGCCTATGCCTCCAATGAGTCCCGCTTCCTGACGAGCACCGATCTGTTTCATCTCAATTCTGATGTGAAATTCTTCTGCAAAATCCTTGATCAACTGTCTGAAATCCACTCTTTCATCAGCGATATAGTAAAATATGGCCTTTGTACCGTCTCCCTGAAATTCCACATCACCTATTTTCATATCAAGTCTTAAACCTTCAGCAATCTGACGTGCACGGATCATCGTCTTGTGTTCGCGTGCAATCGCCTCTTGCCATCTTTCAATATCAAGAATTTTTGCTTTACGATAGATACGTCTGAATTCGTATGTAGAGGGATCGATATTATGACGCACCAACTGGCGTCCAACCACGGGGCCTTCGAGAGTGACAATTCCTACGTCGTGGCCTGAAGGAGCCTCCACCACCACCAGGTCACCTGTCTTGATAAGTTGTCCGGAAGTGTTTTTGAAGATGATTTTACGGGTGTTTTTAAATCTCACCTCAAATAGGTCTTTATAGCGTTCCTGAGAGATGCCCTGCATCCAGTCAAAATCAGAAAGTTTGCAGCAACTCGGGTTGTAGGAGGTGCGTAAGGCGCCATGTGCAGTTCTTTCTACTTCACATCCCCTTGCACAATCATATATTTTGTTTAAGTCTTTTTCTTCCATAATTACAGGTATAGTAACAAACGGTTTGACAAATCGCAGAATGTCAGTTTTGAATTGGTGTTGCTTTCGATAGCTGATATCGTGCGGTCAAAAGCTGAAAGGGCTTTTTCGTAAAACCCGGGTTTGATACGGGATGCCAGGCCGCGGATTTGTGCCTCCTCTTGAGGAAGCGTTTCCGCAATTTGTTCCAGACCCTGCGAGGTCATATATAGTTTTCTGATAAATCTTTCGCTGTAGAGGCAAAATTCCTTCTGCTTCTCCCTACCCATATCTGATAGTGTTTCCCAGATGGCAAAGGTATCACTCAATTTTTTGGAGATACCGGCCTCAATAAGTCCGGTCAGAAGGTCACGATATTCATCCGGATCCTGTGACGTGAGCTGAGGATGGCTTTGACGCTGCTCATTGGTCAATGGAGGTATCTCTATTAGCTGGCATCTTGAACGGATGGTGGTGAGAAGCTTTTCGGGGGCTTGTGATACCAACAGGAAAAGCGTGCCTGCAGGGGGCTCTTCGAGAAGTTTTAGGAGCTTATTAGAACACTCCTGGTTCATTTTTTCGGGAAGCCATATCACCATTACCTTGTAATCTGCTTCAAAAGAACGTAACAGTAGCCGTTCAATGATTCGTCTGGCCTCATGAACACTGATGTTGCCGCTCTTGTTGTCGATACCGATAGCTTCATACAGGTCTTGCTCTGTAAAATAAGGATCATTCAGCACAAGTTCCCTCCAGTTTTCTAGAAAAAAGTCGGAAATCGGTCGTCCTTTTTGGCTTTCCGCTACATCTTTGGAACTATTGACAGGAAATGCGAAATGCAGGTCGGGGTGGATAAGCTTCTGAAATTGATTGCAAGTGGGGCAGGTACCACAGGAATCCACGTTGCTTCGGTGCCGACAGTTTACATACTGACCAAGCGCCAGAGCGAAAGCGAGACCTCCACCACAAGGTTCCTCTCTAAAAAGAATGGCATGAGAGAGCCGTTTCTGCTCAACCATCCTTATAAGGTTCTCCTTGAGTGCCTTATCTCCTATAACATCTCCAAATTTCATCCTACGTCCCTTTGTTGGTCTAAACTACAAATTTACAATCATTTCGCAACTTTTGCAATCAAATTCTAATCTCAATTTGTAATTTCTGTTAGCCAGATAGAGCGGTTCCCTGAAAGTAGCAGCATTTTTTCTGCCATCCGGATGTTTATGGCATAGCCCTAGTTCATATTTGATACAATACTTTGTTCGCATCACTTGCACCCCTTCAGGAGCTTCAATTTCGTAAGCCGGATCCACCGATTTTACTCCACACTTTAAATAGAGCTCTTTGCTAAGGTGGTTGGAACAATTGGCCAGATAGCTCAGATGTTCTTCGGGAGATTTGGCTGCAGCCCGAGTAACCATATTATCAGTTGGCATCCTTCTGCTCCCTTCCATTCTACGTAAAACTGCCTCTTCAAGTGTCTCTGCAAGGTGGCGTCTTACGCCGTTGAGCACAGAGGTTGGATAAAATCGTATGATGTCAAAATCTACATTTCCGAGCGTAAAAATATATTGTCCGGAACTTTTGCTTAACTGCCTTGAAAGAGTCTCCATAGCTTTTTCAGGCCTTTCAGCCGGAGGATTGTGGTCCTCAAAAGTGAAAGTTGCCTTGTCTCGGCAGCTGACAGCTTCGAAGGTGGTCACTCCGGCTTTAGAACTGCAGTTGATGGTAGCCTCAATCAATCGTTTAGGCATATTATTCTCCAACTCTTTTTCGAAAGCAGTGTTGAGATTGCGGTAGACCTTCATACCTTTGCTCAATACTGAGGCCTCTTTGATGCGCACACGGTTACCTTCGCACACATCCGCCCGAAATCCGGTGATTTCTCCCGGAGGGGAAACAACCGCTAACCCGTCACCATTCTTGAGCTCTTTATAGGTGGAGATGGTAATCCAATTGCCTCTGACGGATTCAATCTCTCCCAGGTACTCTCCCATAGACTTAGCTCCGTCAGAAGAAGCCCATAGATCCCTTTTCCCATCAATGAAACAGGAAGTGTAGCCACGATTGAAAGTGGCCTCCATATCCGGGACAAATCCCCCAATAATATCGCCAGCAGAAGCTTTGCAGTAGTGAGGATTGCTGCTGATATATTCATCGATAATAAGACGATACTCCTTCACCACATTCTTCACGTAAGATGTGTTTTTGAGCCTTCCCTCAATTTTGAAGGAGGTGATGCCGGCCTCAATCAGTGCAGGGATGTGCGCACTTAGATTCAAATCTTTCAGTGAGAGAAACGGTCTGTTTCTGACAAGTACCTTGCCCTTGCTGTCCACCAAATCGTAGTCTGACCTACATGCCTGGATACAGGCTCCGCGGTTGGCGCTGCGGCTGGCAAGGCGTTGACTAAGATAGCACTGTCCACTGTAAGAAACACAGATTGCTCCATGGATAAAGAATTCAAGGTCGCAATTTGTGCTACGTCTTATTTCCTTAATTTGTGCAAGTGAGAGCTGGCGTTCCAGAATCAGCCTTTTAAAACCGAGAGAAGAGAGGAATTTAGCTTGTTGCGGGGTTCTAATGTTTGTTTGGGTGGAGGCAAAAAGAGGTAGGGGAGGTCTCTCCATTCGGAAAATGCCCAGGTCCTGCACAATGAAGGCATCTACACCGGCATTGTAAAGCTCCCAAAGGAGTTTTTGGGCAGCTTTAAGTTCATCGTCATAGATAATAGTGTTGACTACTGCATAGACCTTTGCGGAGTACTTATGTGCATATTCCGCAAGTTCTCGTATATCCGAAATGGGGTTGCCTGCTGCCTCTCTTGCCCCGAAAGAGGGGCCTGCTATATATACAGCATCGGCACCACAGTTTATCGCTGCAATGCCGATGCTTTTATTACGCGCCGGAGCGAGAAGCTCAAGCTCTATTTGCATTTAAGGACGGTTATCTGATATCTTGCAGCCTCACCCCATTTAGGATCCTGTGCAATTTCCTTGAAGTAACCGCAGGCTTCTCCGGTCTGGCCGGCACCTATGAGGGCTGTTCCAAGTTGATAGACGATCTGAACTCTGTCTCTTGCATCGGGGCTCATTGCAAGATATGCCTTGAGTGCCTCTGCTGCAACAGCATTTTGTTTCAGACCGAGAGCTGAGAGACCGACAATCTTCTGAGCGTTGGCGTTATCACCAAACTCGATGGACTTCTGAGCATTTTCCATAGCACCTTTGAGGTCTTTTGCTCTCTGGCAGGCAACAGCCTTCTTAATGAATACGGTTGAAAGCTGTCTGTCAACATTATCTGCAATGCTCTCATCAAGCTCTTTTGCCTTGTGGAAGGCTTCTTCTGCAGCGTCAGTATTGTCGGCCGCGTTGGCAGCTTGCCCCATACGGAAATATGCGTTGGCATTATTTGGGTCTAATGCTATTACATCTTTGTATGCCTCGTAAGCCTCAGCAAATTCTCTGGCAGTGAGTAAATCGTTGGCAACTCCCATCAGTTGATTGATCTTTAGTTGGCCGAGAAGGTCGTTTGCCTCTAGGAGTACACCTTCGTTTTCATATTCGGTGGCTTTTTCGGCGGCCTTTTTGATCTTTACTATGGCGTCGTCGATATTACCATCTCTAATCATATCCTTGCCGAGTTTCAGCATAAGCTGCGGTATAACTGTTTTACATTCGGTAACGATTGCGGTACCCTCTTCGCCAAGTTGCGAGGCCATATCCATAGCCTTTTGGAAAAGATCCAAAGCGGCACTCTCGTTGCCTTCCTGAAGTGTCATACCTGCGTTGTTGAAAAGTTCTGTTGCCTGACCGAGGTCCTGAGCCATTGAAATGCCCATTGTAAAGAGTGCAACAAAAATAGTAACCAAAATCTTTTTCATCATATTTATCTAGTAATTAAAATTCGTATTACTAATGCTTCTTGCATAAATCCGGCCAAAATTAGAAACTTATCTTTATTTTTGCAAAAAAAATAAAATGTACCCTTCAATAATACGTATAGGCGACATACTTGTCTCTCCAGAAATCCTCACCGAATACTTCAGTTGTGATTACGATAAATGCGGAGGTATTTGCTGTATTGTGGGCGATAGTGGCGCGCCTCTGGAGGAAACGGAAGTGGATATTCTTAAAGCTGAATACCCGAACTATGCAGCCTGGATGAGTGCAGAAGGGCGTGCGCAGGTGGAGAAAAAGGGGTTTTCCGAGATAGACATGGATGGTGATCTGGTAACACCGCTTATCGGTGATAGAGAAGAGTGCGTCTATACCCGGTTCGAAGGGTCACACTGCTTTTGTGCAATAGAGAGGGCATTTTGTGCCGGCAGGTGCGATTTTGCAAAGCCAATATCCTGTCGTCTCTATCCTATTAGAGTTTCCAAACTTTCGAGCGGATTAACTGCTTTCAACCTTCATCGCTGGCCAATCTGCGATTGCGCTTTCGAAAAAGGCAGAAAAGAAGGGATTCCCGTATATAAATTTCTCAAGAATCCCATCATATTCAGATATGGTGAGGAGTTCTACTCGGAACTGGAGTCAGTTGCCAGAACCTTGAGTGCCAGGTCGTAGTCCTCGTCATTCACCACCAGTTTAATCGCCCCGTCATACATATTGCATAAGCCGGGCAGTGATGAATTTTCATTCAGAACCGCTGCGGTTATGCCTTCGCTTTCAAGCAACCCTTTGGCAATATGAGCCAAATAGGGCTCTGTGTACCTTGCAACTTCTTTCATTTTTGATGTTTGTTATTATTATGCCTCGTTTGAGTTATTTTCCTCTTCTCCACGCGTAATGCGATAGCTGATGGCGCGCAGTATACGATCCACATCCTTGCGAAATCCATCCACTACGATCGGATCCTGCGTGAGATCGAATGTTATGGCATCTTCATACATTCTGGTAAGGCGTGTCATCGCCTTGCTGTGTCTGAAAATAACCTTTTCATTATCCTTTTTATCAACTGCGTATCCTGCATCCTTGAGTGTCTCTTCGATAGTGTCTGCATACTGTGAGTAATCACCGTTGAGGTGAAATTTCCTTTTAACAAAGCCAAGTGCGGGGTATATAGCAGCTACCAGTATAAAGAAAATGACCAGTTTGGGCAGTGCTCCCTCCTTGAAAAGCCCCGAGAAGGTAATGTCGGGATTCTTGGTATGCTGCCATAAGAATAGTAAACCCACTATGATGAAAAATAGGATCAGGAAATAGAATAAGTACTTTATAGAGCGGATAAGATACTTCATAGCCATGTTGTTTAGTAAATAATGATTTGTTTTGACTGTTTTCTGCAAATTTAATACTATGTTTCAAAAAAAGGAATTATTTTTGTAGCTAATAAAGAAAACCACAAAACAGTTATACGATGAAAAAAATTGTAATTACATTATCCGTTGTGGCAGCAGTCCTTCTGGGAGTGCTGGTATTTGTTTGGGTAAGCAAACACAAATTGGTTAAGGACCTTAATCTCGAAAAAGAGGATCTTACCACTGAACTGGTTGCCCTCCAAAATGATTATGCCACCCTTACCTCCACCAATCAGGCGATCAATGACTCGCTTGATGTAGAGAGAGAAAAGGTTGGACAGCTAATCGAACGTCTTCAGAAGACCGAGGCTACCAACAGGTCTAAAATTCGTCAGTACGAAAAGGAGCTCGGTACGCTTCGTTCCATCATGAAAGGCTATATTGTCCAAATAGATTCTCTTAACACCCTCAATATTGCTCTGCGTCAGCAGGCTACAGAAGCACGTCAGGAGGCCGAGGAGAGTCGTAAGCAGTATGACGAGCTGGTAACCACCACAGAGGCTTTATCTGCCAAGGCATCCGCCGGTGCAGTGGTAAAGGCCAGGGGTGTAGTACTTTCGGCTATCAATGCCTCCAACAAGGAGACAGATCGCAGCAGCCGCGTAGAGAAGCTCCGTACCTGCCTCAGTCTTATCGAGAACTCTATTGCAGAGAAGGGACCCAAGATTATCTATATCAGAGTGAAAGGTCCCGATGGTATCCTGATGACAGGCGATCAGCAGAGGATATTTACGATTGATGGTGAGGAGATGATCTATTCCGCTTCACGCGAGGTTGATTACCAGGGCGATGAGGTAGAGATTTGTATCTACTTTGCCAGTGGCCAGGGTTTTGTGAAGGGTATCTACAATGTTGAGGTTTACTCTTCAGAGATCAAACTTGGCAGTGCGGATCTGCTCTTGAGATAGAGCGCTTTCATGGCGGGCATCTATATCCATTTGCCTTTCTGTTCCTCTTTTTGCCTCTATTGCGATTTCTATTCGGAGATTGTTGGCAGAGTACAGCGCAGGCGTTATTTGGACGCCCTAAAGTCCGAGATTTCGGAAAGAGTCAATTTTTTTGCAGGAGTGCTCCCCGATACCATTTACATTGGTGGGGGCACTCCTTCGCTTTTTGACACCGAAGAGATTGCAGATCTGGCAGATGTGTTGCATACTGCATTTGGAATTACAATTCTCAGAGAGTTTACCCTGGAGGCTAATCCCGATGATGTGACCCCTCAAAAGCTTGAGGGATGGCGTCGTGCGGGAGTTGACAGACTAAGTATAGGAGTTCAGTCTTTTTGCGATGAACATCTTATCTGGATGCGGCGCAGACATACTTCTGCTCAGGCAATTAAGGCGTTCATCATGGCGCGGGAGGCTGGTTTTAACAATATTTCACTTGATTTGATTTTTGGTTTTGAAGGGCTTTCCGATGAGCAATGGAGAGATAATATTGCACAGCTTACAGCTCTTTTCCCGGAACATATTTCCTGTTACCAGATGAGCATTGAACCGGGTACCGAACTTGCTTTGCTTGCCGATTCCGACCACTATTATGAGCCTCCACAAGAGGTTTGTGCTGCCCACTATTCTATTTTGCAGCAGATGCTTGAGCAAGCAGGTTACCGCCAGTATGAGATCTCTAATTTCGCTATTCCCGGGCGAGAATCGATCCACAACTCCTCTTATTGGGAGAGAGTGCCCTATCTTGGGTTGGGGGCTTCAGCACACTCTTTTGACGGTCGCAGCTGTCGCTGCTCGAATATCGCAGATATGAAGAGTTATATCGGGGCAATGGAGGGCAATGTTTCTCTCAAGATAAGAAACGATGAAACCCTATCGGAGGATGATAAATTCAATGAACAGATAATGCTTGGATTAAGAAAAGTTGCCGGCCTCTCTCTCTCCTCTCTTGAGAACTCGAGATTGGCAAAAATAAAACCGGTGCTCGAAAATCTGATGAGCACCGGAGATATCATATCTGAAGGCGACATTATCCGAATTCCGAAAGAGAGATTATTTGTCTCGGATGGGATAATGCAGCAACTTTTTCTCTAGACTATTCCGTTTGCTTTCAAGTAGGCGTAAATGGCTGTCAGGGCAAACCCTCCCATAAGGACGGTAACTATAACAATGCCGATCACCTTCAATCTTTTAAACCATATAGTATTGCTCAGACCTATGGATTGGAATGCACTCCAGAAACCGTGAGTAAGGTGGAACCAGATAGCTGCGAACCAAATCAAATAAATGATGGTAATCCATATATTTCCAAAGGTAGCGGTCATCAACTCGTTGGGGTTGGCAGATTCTTTACCCATCCACTCTGCCAGCTGCATGTCAGCCCAGAAATGTGTGAGGTGTAGAACAAGACCTAGAACCACGATGATACCGAGAACAATCATGTTGCGTGAAGCCCATGAATCGGTGGGTGCTTTATTGGGAACTGCATAACGGTTATAGCCGCCGCGAGCCTTTATATTACTGAGAGTGAGAATGAATGCGTACACGATGTGGATTACAAATCCGAAAGCAAGTATAGGTACCAGAATGCTTACAATGGGGAGAGCCATAAAGTCACATACTTGTTGGAAGGTCTCCTCACTGAAGATGGATGTGAAGTTGAGGCTCATGTGAAGCACGAGAAAAAGGATCAGGAACAATCCGCTGATGCTCATGATAACCTTTTTGCCGATGGATGAAGTGAATATATTTGCCATAAGTCAATTTTTGTATCTTCTTAATTTGAGAGCGCAAATATAGACCTTTAGTTGTAAAAATCATAATATTTAACTACTTTTGTTAGTTGTAAAAACCAAACAATAGACAATTGTATGAAGTACAACAGGATCTTATTGAAGCTCAGTGGCGAGGCCATAGGAGGTCCCGACGGAGTAGGGCTCGATGAAGATGTGATGGCTCGTTACGCCGAGGCTGTAGCTTCCGTGGTACGCAGTGGTGTGCAGGTTGCCATTGTCATCGGTGGTGGTAATATTTTTCGGGGTTTGGCCGGCACAGAACGCGGATTTGATCGGGTCAGAGGAGATCAGATGGGTATGATGGCCACCGTCATCAACAGTATCGGACTCTCTCTTTCGCTGAGAAATGCGGGACTCAAGGCGGAGGTCTTCACCGCTACGCCGATGCGTCCTATGGCGAGATATTATATGCGTGACGAAGTCCTCGAATATATGGGAGAGGGCGGAGTGGCTGTAGTTGCCGGAGGTACAGGCAACCCTTTCTTTACCACTGATTCCGCGGCAGCTCTCAGAGCCTGCGAAATTGGTGCAGATGCCCTTTTGAAAGGCACAAAAGTAAATGGAGTCTATGACAAAGACCCCAAAAAATATACGGATGCGGTTAGATATCGTTCCATTACATTTGATAAAGTTATTGAGGATAATCTTCGTGTCATGGATCAGACCGCATTCACTCTTTGCAGAGAGAACGATATGCCCGTTGTTGTCTTCGACATAAACGAAGAAGGCAGCCTAAAACGGATCGTGGCCGGAGAGGAGGTAGGCACGATAGTTTCAAACCATGTTAAAACGATTATTTAATTTTCAAAACTGATAATGATGATAGAGAAAGCAAAAGAAATCATTGCTTCGACCAGTCAAAAGATGGCTGAGGCCGTGGAGTTTCTGGACGAAGATCTCAAAACCTACCGGGCAGGCAAGGCCAATCCGGCAGTGTTCAACGCAGTTATGGTCAATTATTACGGATCGATGACCCCCGTCCCACAAGTAGCCAGCATCAACACCCCCGATGCTAAGACCATTCTTATTCAGCCATGGGATAAAAAGATGATTCCTGCCATTGAAAAGGCCATTATGGATGCCAATATAGGATTTACTCCACAGAACAATGGAGAGCAGATCCGTATCAATGTGCCCGCTTTGACAGAGGAGCGTCGTCGCGAATTGGTAAAGACAGCAAGAACCGCCGGCGAAAATGCAAAGATCAGCATTCGCAACGCTCGCCGCGAAGGTATCGATATACTTAGAAAACTGCAAAAAGAGGGAATGCCTGAGGATGTGGTAAAAGTTTCCGAAGTCGACATTCAGAAAGAGACCGATACCTATACCAAGAATGTTGACGACTTGCTTGCCGACAAAGAGAAGGAGATAATGACAGTATAATGATACAAATCATCTGCGGACCCTGCAGTGCCGAGTCAGAAGAGCAGGTGCTGGCTACAGCATCTGCTCTTGTTGATATTTTTGCAGACAGGAAAGATTACCGCCATATAGCCTATAGAGCAGGGTTATGGAAACCCCGCACCCGTCCCGGCACTTTTGAAGGGGTGGGAGAGAGAGGTCTCCCCTGGTTGCAGCGAGTACGCCGTGAAACCGGTCTGAAAGTCATTGTGGAGGTCGCGACTGCAGCCCATTTGGAAGCGGTGTTAAAGGCCGGAATCGATATGATTTGGGTTGGAGCTCGCACAACGGCCAACCCCTTCGCAGTACAGGATTTGGCAGACGCCCTTCAGGGAGTGGATATCCCTGTTTTTGTCAAAAATCCCCTTAATCCGGACCTTGATCTATGGCTCGGGGCCGTTGAACGGCTTGAAATGGCGGGTATTAAAGACATTTCTGTTATTCACAGAGGTTTTTCTTTCTATGAGAAAGGTCGTTATCGTAACGAGCCTAAGTGGCAGGTACCAATTGATCTTATGCGCAAACGTCCCGATCTGAGGATACTTTGCGATCCAAGCCATATAGCCGGTAAGCGCGAACTTCTTTATGAAGTATCGCAGATGGCGATGGATCTGGGAGTTGATGGGCTTTTTATCGAGAGTCACATATCCCCCGACTCTGCACTTAGTGACTCAGAGCAACAGATTGAGCCGAGTTCTCTGGCTCAGATGTTCGACAATATTAAGATACGCAGTAGCATTCCTGAAGATGAAGAATTAAGTAGAAGATTACAGGAGCTCAGGGCACGCATCGATTCGCTTGACGACAACATTTTGGAAATCCTTGAGCTCAGAATGGGAGTGGTAGATCAGATAGGCGAACAGAAGCGACAGAGCAATATCACTATTCTGCAGCAGCAACGCTGGGAAGAGATTCTCGAGAAGACACGTAGAGGTGCGCTATCCCGTGACCTTGATCCGGAATTTATAGAGGAGCTTTTCAAACTTATACACATGGCTTCAATTAGACGACAGGTTTGAGTGTGTAGTGTGTAGTGGTACGGGGTGTAGATTAGTCCCGAGTTCTGAGTTTCGAGTCAGGAGTAAGTTGTGGTTGGTACGTGGTGTGGGATATGTGGTGTGCGGGTGCAGATGAAAAATATTTAAAAAATATTATTATTATTTACAAATAATTTCCTATCTTTGGCATTGCCAATTATATCGAAAAAAGAGCATTAACGATTAACAAGAAGATTAATAATAAGTAACTTAAAACAAAACATGATGAAAAAAATGGGTAAATTGTTGTTAATGGCGGCTGTGCTGCTTGTTACAACATTCTCTGCTAATGCCAAGACTGACAAGGTTGAACTTTGTGATGGTAAGATTGCAGTGGCTGTAAAAGACATTGCTCCCAATGCAGATCTTACAGGCCTAGTTACCAACTACACTATCACAATAGCACCCGATGTTATCGAACAGTGCACTGCGCTGATTCTAACCCCGGCTGTTAGAGATGCTGATACCAAAGCCAAGAAGGTTGTCGAGATTCTGGTCATAAGTGCTCCCGGAGAAAGGTATCGTAGTATGTGGGTTGAAGAGCAGCTCTACAAGGTGTGCGATCCCAACCGTGTAAAATTCTACACTGCCAAGGAGGGCGAATACCTCACCATCGAGACAAATACTCTCCTTCCCTATGAGGCTTGGATGGATGACGCCAAGTTTACAGTGACCACACAGAAAGGCACTTACAACCCCGATTGTATTGAAAATTTGTGCGGCACCGAAGAGGTTTGCGATGTTCCTTATCTCAGCAAACCGCTCGTAGTTGATCCTCTGTGGACTTCCGTTACCCCCGTTTTGGTTGATGTTGACCCCATCAGGGCACTCAAGACCAAGCTCTACTATCCTGTAAACATTTCCAGGTCTGTTGAGTCTTATCTTGAGAATCAGGATGCTCTCGCACTTCTGGGTACACTTAATCAACCTAACTTTACGGTTGCAAGCATTCAGATCGGTGGTTGGGCATCTCCTGAGGCAACAGTGGCCTACAACCAGAGACTTTCTGAAAGACGTGCAGCTACTCTCAAGGGTATCATTGCCGGTAAATATGACTTCCCTGAGAGCATTTACCTGGTATCCGGTAATGGCGAGTACTGGGATGATGTGATCGACTTCATCGCAACCACTGATGATCCTACTGTAAAGGCTTCGAAGGATGAGCTTGAGGCTGCAATAGCAAACAATGCTAACCTTGATGCCAGAGAAGCTGCTATAAAGAGAATTGACAGGGGCAGACCCTACAAAGTGATTTTCGATGCAGTATATCCTAGATCACGTTTTGCTGACTGTACTGTTTCATACCAACTCAAGGGCTTTAACAGAGAGCATGCTATGGTAGTGTTCAGAAATGATCCTTACCAGCTCACAGAGAACGATTACATCCAACTTCTCGCAGTTGATCCCGATCCCGAGGTACTCGAAAAGGCAGTAGAGATTTATGAAAACGAGAGTCTCTATGCAATTGCCGCAAAAGCTGAGGCCGATGCCGGAAACTACGATCAGGCTATAGCATACTATGAGAAGGCCGGTGATTCAGACGAAGTAATGAACAACATTGCTTGCTGCTACCTCCTTAAGGGTGACTCAAAGAATGCTCAGAAGTATCTTGAGAAAACCAAGGGTCTGGATGTTTACGAAGGCAACCAAAATGAGTTGAGAAAAGTGGTTTTGAACAACAAGTACTTCAACTAACAGTTCAATGCTCAATTCAAAGTGATTTATGCTGCCCGGCCTTGTCGGGCAGCATTTTTTTATATGATATTGCCAAACTCCAATTATTTCGTACATTTGCAACTCCAAGGCAATAGCCCCATACCTGGCTCAGGTGGTGGAATAGGTAGACACGCAGGACTTAAAATCCTGTGGGCAGTGATGCCCGTACGGGTTCGATTCCCGTCCCGAGCACAAAAACCCCTCTTAATCGTGTGATTTTGAGGGGTTTGATTTTATATACCAAAAAAGTTGATTTTGTGCGATTCAAACTTAGATATTATTTGAACAATTTCTTGCATAGGGTGGGGATGTCGGAAATGGGGGTGACGGTGATGCCGCCTTCGGGGCGCTTTGCAAAAGAACTTTCCTTGTTGTATGAAGAGATGAAAATCTGTTCAAATCCGAGTTTCTCGGCCTCAGCAATACGTCTTTCCACCTGGCTGACCGGACGAATCTCGCCGCTGAGTCCCACCTCTGCAGCAAAGCAAATCTTCGGACTGATATAGAGATCAAAATTGGAGGAGAGAATTGCGGCAACTATAGCCAGATCACACGCCGGGTCGCTGACTCTCAATCCTCCGGCAATGTTGAGAAATACATCTTTGGCAGCAAGCCTAAATCCTGCGCGTTTTTCCAGCACAGCAAGCAGCATATTGAGTCGTCTGACATCAAATCCGGTAGTGGAGCGCTGTGGAGTACCGTATGCCGCCGTACTCACTAATGCCTGGATCTCAATCAGAAAGGGCCTTGTGCCATCCATCATGGCGCTTACTGCTACTCCGCTCAAATCATCCTTGTGCATAGGCATGAGAATTTCTGATGGATTGGAGACTCCCCGAAGGCCACTGCCGGTCATCTCGAAAACTGCAAGTTCATCGGTGGATCCGAAACGGTTTTTAATGCTGCGAAGGATGCGGTAGGCACCCTTTGTATCGCCTTCAAATAGCAGTACAACATCCACAATGTGCTCCAGGATCTTTGGGCCTGCTATGGCGCCATCTTTAGTGATGTGTCCGATCAGGATTACCGGCACATTGCTCTCCTTTGCATAGCGTAGCAAAACTGAGGCACATTCCCTTACCTGTGAGACGCTACCGGCGGAAGATTCGATGTTTTCGCTATAGATAGTCTGTATTGAGTCGATTATTAGCAAAGAAGGCTTTACCTCTTTAGCCTGCACCAGGATGTTTTCCAGCAGGGTTTCTCCCAACACATAACATTGGGAGTCATCTCCTTGCAATCGTTGGGCACGGAGTTTAATCTGGACTGCACTCTCTTCTCCCGATACATAAAGGGTCCTGAGTCCTTGGGCATGGAGTGGAATCTGTAGGGAGAGAGTCGACTTGCCGATGCCCGGCTCTCCTCCTATGAGTATCATCGAGCCCTGTACCATTCCACCTCCAAGAATTCTGTCCAATTCCGCATTTCCAATGGAAAATCTCTGTTCCTCATCAAATTTAATTCCAGTCAGCAGCTGAGGACGTGCCTCCTGTGTTTGTAGTAAAGCACGGTTACGTCCGGAAACCCCGCCTCCGGTGCCGGAAGAGATTTTTGGCTCCTCCACCATAGTATTCCATTCGCCACAAGCGGGGCAGCGTCCCATCCATTTCGGACTTTCATTACCGCAGGAACTGCAGAACCATGCTGATTTTGTCTTTGCCATGATGCAAAGATAACAAATCACTAAAAAATCTTGAACATACCTGAAGATTATCTTATGGAATAGTTATATTTTTCCTATTTTTGCGAGCAAACTTAAAACCTCAAAAACAGTGATCAGTTTCAATATTGAATACAAGACCCGTTTTGGTCAGCAATTGTATATTTCAGGGTCACTCCCCGAGCTCGGTGAGTGGGATTATTCCCGTGCCCTTCCCATGAATTATTCGGATGGGGGAAACTGGAAAGCAGAGATTAAAAACCCTTCGGGCATTTTTTCATATAAATATATAATTAAGAGTCCTTCAGGAATTTTGGTTGAGGTGGGTGAGCCTAGAAGCATTGCAGCCAACCGCTCCGGTAACATTACGCTGCATGACATGTGGCAAGGGAGCAGCGATTATTCCGCTTTTCTTTCAGCTCCCTTTGCAGATGTCTTTTATAGGAGAAAGAGTCTAAAGGCTCCGGTGGAGTCAGATTATGCCAAGGAGCTCGTCATAAGCGTGACAGCGCCTTTGGTTCAATCCGAAGACTCTATCTCTATCTGCGGTGAGTGTGAGGCCTTAGGATGCTGGAATCCACTCAAAGCCCTACCTATGCGTCCTGTTTCCGGATGTAGGTGGGAGGTGGCTCTGGATGCGTCAATCCTGCCTAAAGTGGTGAGGTTTAAATTTATTAAACTCATCGGAGAGTCTGCTTGCATCTGGGAAACTTGTGATAATAGAACTCTGGAGATTCCTGTTCTTGCAAAGGGCGATTCTATTCGATATGAGTGTGGCGTAACCACTTTTCCACCACGTACTCCCCGTTTTGCCGGAGTAGCGGTTCCTGTGTTCTCGTTGCGGAGTGAGGATGGCTACGGAATAGGTGATTTTACCGATATTAGAAAATTGGTGGATTGGGCCACCATTACGCGGCAGAGAATTATTCAGCTTTTACCGATCAACGATACATGGTCTACGGGTACATGGACTGATTCATATCCCTATTCGGGAATCTCTATAATGGCCTTACATCCTATCTATATCAACCCCTCTCTTATCGGAAAGGTGGATGATGCTGTTAAGGCAGAGAAATTCGAATCTGAGCGACGTGCCCTCAATGCTCTCGAGAGTCTCGATTACGAGAAGGTACTGCGTCTCAAAGATGCCTGGTGCCGTGTGCTCTTTGAGCAGGATGGCGGTGCGTTTATGGAGAACCCCGAGTTTAAGGAGTTTTTTGAGGCTAATAGCGAATGGCTTCTCACTTATGCGGCCTTCTGTATTCTGAGGGATAAATATGGTACAGCTGACTTTTCACGTTGGAAAAAATACTCTGTTTATGACCGAAAGAAGGTGAATACACTCTGGAAAAATGTGCGTTCCGGCCGGGAAATGAGATATTATATATATCTACAATATCATCTACATCTCCAGATGCTGGATGCCCGCGACTATGCCCATTCCAGAGGTATTGCTATAAAAGGCGATATTCCGATAGGCATCACTCCCCAAAGTGTGGAAGCCTGGAGTGAGCCGCATTATTTTAATATGGATGCCCAAGCGGGTGCTCCACCCGATGATTTTTCAGTAAACGGTCAGAACTGGGGCTTCCCTACTTACAATTGGGCACGGATGGCAGAAGATGGTTACAGCTGGTGGAAGAGACGGTTTACCAAGATGGCGGAATACTTTGACGCATACCGCATTGACCATGTTCTGGGATTTTTCAGGATCTGGGAGGTGCCTTCCGATCAGGTGCTCGGCCTCATGGGACATTTTAATCCTGCCATGCCTTATTCTTATGAGGATATGATGTCGCGCGGTTTTGATTTCAAGTATGACCGTCATGCTACTCCCTATATCCGATATTATATGCTTCGCGAAATGTTCGGGGAACGGTGTCAGATGGTACAGGAGACCTTTCTTGACTCAAATGAGCTGGATGTATTTACTCTCAAGCCTGAATTTTCCAACCAGAAACTTATTGAGTCCTGGTTTGATGGCAAAGAGGATAATGATCTCAAGGATGGCATAATGGCGCTTGCAGGAGAGGTGCTCTTTGTAGAGGATCCTCACAATTTCGGATGCTTCCATCCGAGAATTTCTGCTCAGTATACTTACAGCTACCAAGCACTTTCCGAAGAGGAAAAGTCGGCATTCAACCGGCTTTATGATGATTTTTTCTATACAAGGCACAACGAATTTTGGCAAGATGCGGCAATGCGCCGATTGCCTCAGTTGATTACTGCCACTAATATGCTCACTTGCGCCGAGGATCTTGGTATGATACCTGCTTGCGTGCCACCGGTGCTTGAGCAACTCAAGATACTCACGCTCGAAATACAGAGAATGCCCAAAGATGTGGGTGTAGTCCTTGGTAATCCTGCTCATTATCCCTATCTCTCTGTATGTGCTACCGGTACACACGATACCAGCACACTCCGTGGCTGGTGGGTTGAAAGGTACGGTCAAGATTGTCCCAGTCATCATTGCGAAGATATAGTGGATAGCCATCTCCACTCTCCGGCCATGCTCACCATATTGCCGCTTCAGGATTGGTTCTCGCTGGATGACTCTTTACGTGTAGAGGATCCGGAGAGTGAGCGCATCAATATTCCCTCAAACCCCAAACACTACTGGAGGTATAGAATGCACATCACTCTTGAGGAACTATTCGATAAAACGCAATTCAACTCACACATTGCACATAAAGTGATCCTCAGTGGTCGCTCAGAAAGATAACCCATCACACAACTATGACAAAAAGCTCTTCTAATGAAAAGAAAACCCGTAAGAAACTAGCCATCCACTGGCAGATTCTCATCGGCATTGGTCTCGGTATCATTTTCGGCATCGTGATGACCAAATTTATTCCTTACGAAAAATGGTCTCCTTATATAAAATGGGCAGGAGATATGTTCCTCAGAGGTCTGAGGATGATAGTAATCCCTTTGATCTTCTCATCCATTGCACTTGGCGTGGCCGGAATGGGTACTTCCAAGTCCCTGGGACGTATTGCAGGTAAGACATTCGCGTTTTATATAGTCACTACGCTAATTGCCGCCGCTATCGGACTGACACTGGTCAATATCGTAAAACCGGGAGTCGGAGCTGACCTTAAACTCACTGCGAATGTTACCGAACTGGCAGGAGCCAAAGTCTCATTCATAGATCAGATTGTAAACATTATACCGGCAAACATATTTGAGGCATTGAGTACGGGAAATCTTCTTGCGATTATATTTTTTGCAATTATTTTCGGCTTTTTCATCAATATGGTGGATGAGAAGCAGCAGACTACGCTTAAGGATATTTTGCAAGCCATCTACGATGTAATCATGAAGATTACATTCTTTATTATTAAACTTGCTCCCTATGGAGTTTTTGCTATAGTTGCCAATGTAGTAGGCCAACAAGCAGGGGACACAAAAGCCTTACTTGACATAGCGGGTAGTCTGGGAATATTCGTTCTCATAGTTTGGGGAGGTTTGCTTATTCATGGAGGAATCGTGCTTCCTACACTTGTAAGAGTGCTCGGCAAGGCAAATCCCTGGAGACATATTTCTAAAGTCTCAACAGCACTTTTGACTGCATTTTCAACCTGTTCTTCCGGTGCTGCCCTTCCTATTAATATTCGAGATACGCATGAAAAATGCGGCGTTTCGATCAAAATTGCCAGTTTCACACTTCCTTTAGGGGCGACCATCAATATGAACGGCACTGCACTTTACGAGTGCGTCGCAGCTATATTTATTGCACAAGCCTATGGCATAGAGCTGACAATAATGCAGCAGATCATCCTGGTCTTTACCTCTTTAATGGCTGCAATTGGTGCTGCCGGTATTCCTATGGCGGGAATGGTAATGCTCACCATCGTACTCAATGTGGTGGGTTTGCCTCTTGAGGGTATCGGACTTGTATTGGCTGTAGAGCAGCTTTGTGATATGCCTCGTACAATGATCAACACCTATGGCGACACATGTGGTGCCGTAATAGTTGCCAGAAGCGAAGGCGAAGAACTTACGATTTAGAACAAACCGTGTAACTGCGCATCAATCTTATCGGTAATGGTGCGGAAATGAAGAGGATTCTCCTGAAAATTGAGGTTATCCACGTCAATTATCAGGAGATTTCCGTCTTTGTATCCCTCAATCCACTTTTCATAGCGTTCATTGAGGCCTTTGAGATAGTCAAGACGAATACTGCTTTCGTATTCGCGCCCACGTTTCTGGATATTGCTTACTAGATTGGGAATACTTGAACGGAGATAAATCAATAGATCGGGAGCTTTGACAAGCGAAACCATAAGTGAAAAGAGGGAAGCGTAATTTTCGTAGTCGCGGGTAGCCATAAGCCCCATCGAATGGAGATTGGGGGCAAAAATGCAGGCATCCTCATAAATGCTACGGTCCTGCACAATCACATCTTCAGATTTGCTGATCTCTACAACATCAAGAAATCTTTTGTTGAGAAAATATATTTGAATATTGAACGACCAGCGTTCCATATCGTTATAGAAATCCACAAGGTAGGGATTATAATCCACGGACTCGTACTTTGGAGTCCAGCCATAGTGTGCGGCAAGCATCTTGGTGAGTGTAGTCTTGCCACTTCCGATATTTCCTGCGATAGCGATGTGCATAGCTCCTGATAAAATTGCGTTATTGACAAAAATACAAACTCTTTTTCGTATTTTTGCAATTATTCGTACAAATCTCTTATTATGGTCAATTATAAATGTTTCTTTTTTAATGAATTGAGAGTGGGATGCTATCTTATTTGGGATGACACCCGCGAATGTGTGATTATAGATCCGGGATGCAAGGATGATAATGAATTGGGACGCTTGGAGAAGTTTGTTGAAGAAAACTCCCTCACTCCTGTCAAAATCCTCCTTACCCATGGCCATTTTGATCATGTAATGGGTGTGCAAGGCGTTGCTGACAAATGGGATCTCAAGGCTTATATCCATCCCAATGATCGCAATTTCGCCCTTTCGGCCCACGAGTCGTGCAGTTATTTTGGTTTTAATATGAAGCCCATAACCTGCGAGATGCTCAATATCACTGATAACTCCACTATAGAATTTGGTACAACCAAATTCAAAGTTCTCCATACACCAGGTCATACCCAGGGTTCTGTTTGTTTTCATTATAAAAAACAAAAACTACTCTTTTGTGGTGATACACTTTTTGCAGGGAGTATTGGGCGCACAGATCTTCCCGGAGGCAACTATGATCAGTTGATAGAGAGCATTACTCAGAAGCTCCTCTCTCTGGACAGCGCTACAAGGGCAATGCCCGGCCATGGTCCCGAAACAACCATAGGATACGAATACTCTACAAACCCCTTCCTCGGTTAATGTTATGGGCGGAGGCACCGACTATATTGAAATTACCGGTGCGAGGGTCCACAACCTCAAGAATATTGACCTGTCAATTCCGCGTAACAGGCTCGTAGTAGTGACAGGACTTTCCGGTAGTGGCAAATCCTCCCTTGCGTTTGATACCATCTATGCGGAGGGACAGCGCCGCTATATGGAGACTCTATCCGCTTATGCGCGGCAATTTATAGGTATCCTCGAAAGACCTGATGTGGATGATATCAAAGGTCTGAGTCCCATAATTGCCATAGAGCAGAAGACTACCGGCCGTAATCCACGTTCGACGGTCGGCACCATAACCGAAATATATGACTTCTTCCGTCTTCTCTATGCTCGTGCAGCGGATGCATTTTCGCCGGAGAGCGGAAAAAAGATGATACGCTATACGGATGAGCAGATTACCGATCTTATCATAGAAAACCACAAAGAAGAGAAAATTCTGTTATTGGCGCCTCTCGTAAAGGGACGTAAAGGCCATTACAAGGAACTCTTTGAACAACTTATCCGTAAAGGATACAGCCAGGTGCGCATTGACGGAGAGATGCAATGGCTCTCCGATGTCAAGCCACTCGATCGCTATAAGGTCCATTTTGTAGAACTGGTAGTGGACAAACTAATTCCCCGTGAAGAGGAGCGCAAACGAATCAGAGAATCGGTGCTAACTGCACTACATCAGGGCAAAGGTTCTCTGGCAATTGTAAGACTGGAGGATAATTCCATTGAGCACCTGAGCCGCCATCTGATTTGCCCTGAAAGTGGACTCTCCTTTGCGACACCGGCTCCTCACACCTTTTCGTTCAATTCTCCACAGGGTGCCTGTCCTCACTGTAAGGGATTGGGTACCATCGCTACCGTTGATATCAGCAAGATAATTCCGGATCTTTCCAAATCTATCGTCGGTGGAGGTATCGAGAGTATCGGAGCGCTGAGGGATAATTCCACTTTCAGATATTTGGAGGCTATTGCTTCCAAATACGGTTTCTCGCTGCATGATCCTATCAGTACGATTTCCGAGGATGCGTTAAATCTTATCCTCTATGGTTCGGAGGAGCTCCTGAGGATAGGTAAAGGATCCAATATGGAAATGTCCTCTTTCCAGGGGGTGTTGGCGTTGATTTATCACAACAATGAGGAGAGCGACAAGGTTTGGGATAAGAAAGAACTCTTTGTGGATGAAATGGTCTGTCCGGTGTGCAATGGCACGCGACTCAAGAGCGAGTCTCTCTGTTTCCGAATAGATGATAAAAATATTGCCGAAGTGACCCAAATGGAGATCGATACCCTTTATGAATGGGTCTGCGGACTCCATAAGAAACTCTCCTCGAGGCAACAACTCATAGCTGAAGATATTCTCAAGGAGCTCAAAGACAGAATAGGTTTCCTAAAGGAAGTAGGACTGGATTATCTCTCCCTTGATCGCACTACACGCTCGCTTAGCGGTGGTGAAAGTCAGCGTATACGGTTGGCTACCCAGATCGGTTCCAAGCTGGTCAATGTGCTCTATATCCTTGATGAGCCCAGTATCGGTCTCCATCAGAGAGATAATCTAAAGCTCATTAATTCCCTAAAGGCGCTTCGAGATGAAGGCAACTCCGTGATGGTGGTGGAACACGATCAACAGATGATGGAAAAAGCAGATTGGTTGATAGACCTCGGTCCAGGTGCAGGAGAGAAGGGTGGAGAGCTACTCTACAATGGTCCTCCCGAAGAAATTGCTTACAGCGGTTGTCAAAGTCTCACTATTGATTATCTCCTCGGACGTAAATCAATAGAGATCCCCTCTGTTCGCCTTAAAGGCAATGGGAAACAGATAACTCTCGTAGGAGCCAGCGGCAATAATCTTAAAAATGTCACTCTCAACCTCCCCTTAGGTCTATTTGTGGGCATCAGCGGTGTAAGCGGCAGTGGAAAATCCTCGCTTATCAATGAGACCCTGATGCCTATTCTCAGCCGCCATTTCTACAGATCCAAATACAAGGTGCTGCCTTATAAAACTATATACGGAATCGAAAATATCGACAAGATTATCGAGATAGATCAGGCACCTATAGGACGCTCGCCGCGCAGTAATCCCGCTACCTATACAAATGTATTTACTGACATTAGAAGACTATTCGGAGAGACTCCTGATGCAAAAGTCAGAGGATTCAAAGCCAACAGATTTTCTTTCAATGTAAAGGGAGGCCGATGCGAGGTTTGCAAAGGAGCCGGGGTACAGGTGATAGAGATGAATTTCCTGCCCCCTGCCTATGTTACCTGTAAGGAGTGCAACGGGCTGCGTTATAAGCCGGATACCCTCGCGGTCAAATATAAGGGAAAAAGCATCAACGATGTTCTCAATATGACCGTTTCCCAAGCTTATGATTTTTTTGAAGCGATACCTTCCATATCGCAAAGGCTCCGCACACTCAAAGATGTGGGGCTGGGATACCTTAAACTAGGGCAACAGAGCACTACCCTCAGCGGTGGTGAGAGCCAGCGTCTCAAACTCTCTGCAGAACTTGCCAGAAGAGATACCGGCAATACCCTCTATATTCTGGATGAGCCAACGACAGGACTTCATTTTGAGGATATAAAAGTGCTTCTCAAGGTACTTCGGCGTCTGGTGGATCAAGGAAATACGGTTGTTATCATCGAGCATAATCTGGATGTACTCAAATCAGTCGACTATCTGATAGATCTCGGTCCGGAAGGAGGCAAGGCGGGAGGTCAGATTATTGCTGAGGGCACTCCGGAGCAGGTAGCTGCTTGTGCTGCCTCCTATACGGGTGGTTTTCTTCGTAAAGTCCTTGGAGTGAAATAATCCTTAATCAACGTGGCCTTAACCATACTGCAGGATTCTGCTTTGTGGTTCCCTTCCAGATCTGGAAATGCAGTTCCGAAGTATTGCCCTCTTCGTTGAGGATGCCGATCGGTTCCCCTGTAGTCACTTTGTCCCCGTTTTTGACATTCACCTTTTTCAGTTTGCAGTAGAATGTAAAGTAGTTGCCGTGCTGGATAAGTACGCACTGGTTGTAGCCCGGCATCATGATAATCTGTTTTACAACTCCGTCAAACACGCAAAGCACTTCGGCATTTTTTGAAGTGGAGATATCGATGCCATTATTTTCCGGCAATTTGAGATTCTTATAGACAGGGTGGTAATGGACACCATATTTTCCAACTACAACTCCTTTAGCCACAGGCCAGGGGAGTTTACCCTTATTTTGCTCAAACATCCCTGAAAGGGTGTAGTCAATTGGTGTTTTTTCCTTTTGTTGAGTTTTGACGGTTTTGCTGAGTATGCTCTCTATCTCGCGGTTGAGTCTTTCCACCTGCTGGCGTTTTTTCTCCAGTTCGCGCATTTGTTGTTTGCGACTCTTGGAAAGGTTGTCGGCCACCTGACGGCTCATGTTCTCCTCGCGAAGTAGTTCTTTGTACTCCTTTTCGCGTTCAGCGCGGGTAGCCTCAGCTTCCTTTTTCATATTCTCGAGTTCTTTCTTCTCGAGTTCGAGTTGTGCCTGTTTTTCCCTAATCTTGATCCCTTGCTCGTTGACTATATTGGCAAGGTTTTTCAGGTATGAAAACCTGCGATAGCCCTGTCCGATACTTTCGCTGGCGAAGAGGTACATAAACCACACTTTTGTATCGCGGTTTTTATAGGTATTGCGAACCAGGCGTGCGTAATAACTCTCGAGAGTGTCGATTTCTCTCTGAAGGGTTTGGATTGAGCGGGTTTTGGCGTTTATATTGCGGCCAATCTCGGCGATTTCCTTATCGATGCCTTCAATGATGGCTTTTCGGTTGGATATTTTTTTTCTTATGAGAGTCAGTTCCAGAGTGCTGGCTTTCTCCTTTGAGAGTATCTCCTTAAGCTGGCGGTTGATAAATTCGATCTCCTCCTCAAGCCGCTTTTTTTGCTCTGACTGGCGTGAAACATCTTGTGCAGATGCTCCCAGAGAGAAAAGCAGCAGTAAGACTATGAGTAGGAGCCGCTTCATTGTTATCTTCCGATTTCGGCCTTCTTGGTTTTAATTTTCTCCTCGATACCAAGAGTGTCATCGAGTGCTTTTGCCTGATTCCAGTAGACGAAGGCGAGGTCATACTCCTTGAGTGCAAAGAGCACATCACCGTAATGGTCCATAATTACAGCACTCTCTTTACCTCCATAGAGCATTGCATGCCTGAATATTGCTTTGGCTTCAATGTCCTGCCCGAGTAGGTGCAGGATCCAGGCGTAGGTGTCGAGATAGGTAGGATTGTCCGGCTCCTGTTTGATGGTGATTTCACTCATCTCCTTGGCCTTTTTAAGCTTTTTGCCCTCCAGAGCGAGGTAATATGCGTAATTGTTGAGAGTCGGCGCATAATTCGGATTAGTCTTAAGTACCTTTTTGTAGTGCTTGTAGGCATTTTTACTATCTCCCTTCTGGTGATAAAGATCACCCAACATTGAGTTGGAGAAGACAATTATTGCACTGTCCTTCGGTGCGGATGCTGCGATAAGTTTGAAGTCCTTGATAGCCGACTCATAGTCTTCCTTCAGGCTGTATGCTATACCCCGAAGCTGTACTATGTCAAAATTATAGCCGAAACGTTCAATCACACGGTCACATGTGGGTATCAGTTCGTCCCACAGTTTTTGGTAATAAAGCAACATCAGGTATTGCATGGCAGCTTCAAGATTATCCGGATGATTGTCGACATTCTGCTTCATCAGTTCGATAGCATAGTGTGGTTTATCCATTCGGTAGAAAAACACTCCTGCCATTGTGGTGATACCCTCATCTTTCGGATGTGTAGTATATGCGTCCAGTACCATTTGCTCCGTCTCCTCCGGAAATGCCATAACAAATTGTGAAGACTCTGTCAGATTGTTGAGGTATTCGGATTTGAGACGGGGAGAGATCGCCGGATCTTTCATAAACACGCTCATATCCTCAAAATAACGGTCGTATTGTCTGAGTGCCTGGAAAACATGTGCACGACCGTAGTATGCCGGAGAATACCCTTGGTCAATATCTATAGCCTGATTGTAATAGAACAGTGAAAGGGAGTCGTTATAAAGCGAAGCGTAGCGGTCTCCGAGCATTGTAGCCATTCTCGGACTCTGACAATCCTGATAATAACTCTCCAGATAATCATAGAGTTGTTTGTCAGTATAAGTGCCTTGTTTGCTCATCAGGTCCATTCTTGTCAGACCTATCATCTCATTCTTACCTATTTTGCCCTCTATTTTATCAAGTGTGGCAAGAGCCTTTGTGATATCATTTTGATTGAGATATGCATTGATTGCCGTAAAATAGAGCTCACTCTTTTTAGGGAAAGCCTCAATCAGTTCTTCAAGCAGAAGAGTGGTCAGTTCAATCCTCTCCGTTTCAGCGTAGAAGAGGGCAAGGGAATATTTATACCAATAGTTATTTGGATCAATGGCGAGAGCCTTTTTGAATTCTTCTTCCGCTTTGGCGTGAGTATTTTCGCTTGCCGAATAGATCATTGCCAGATAAAAGTGGGCGGCATCATTGTCGGGATTGGCCTTTATCTCGTTGATGAAAAGTGAATGAGCCTCAGCTATTTCCCCCATCTGGTAGGCTTGCAATGCATCAAGATAGGTGTGTGACTGTGCTATACACAGCAATGGAGCAACGATTAATGTAAAAATTAGCAGAAATTTTCTCATCTTTCTCTACATTTCTTTATATTGTACGCAATATGCAAAATTAAGCATAAATGTTCAAACAAAAATCACTCCAAAAATATTTTGCACCCGATGCAACATTTTGTGCTATTTTTGCATCTATATAATGAAACAGTCAATGAAAAAGCAGTCGGCTTTAACTGATACTGATTTAAATGATCTCATTCAAAGGTGTTTGAAGAGAGATGTCATAGCTCAGAAGCGCTTGTACGATACTTTCGCACCAAAGATGCTGGCTTTGTGTATCAGATATATGGGCGACCGTGACGCGGGGATGGATGTCTTGCAGGACGGATTTGTGACAGTTTTTTTTAAGCTCCGTACCTACAAGGGTGAAGGTTCTTTCGAAGGTTGGATGAGGAAGATTTTTGTCAATGAAGCATTGATGGTACTTCGCAAAAACGACGTACTTCGTTATGCAGACAAGATTGACAATGTTCCTGCGGCATCCATAATGCAAAGCAATGACGATGCCGTTTCCAGGATGGGAGCAAAAGAGCTCACCGCACTCATTGAAAGTATGCCTCCGGGGTACCGTGCGGTCTTCAACCTCACAATTGACGGGTTTCAACACGACGAGATCGCCCGGATGCTGGGCATATCTTCAGCATCATCCAGGTCGCAACTCTCGAGAGCCAGGGAATGGCTGCAGAAAAGGATTGAGGAATTATATTGAATGAACGAAAAAGATCTATACAAACTCTTGCAGGAAAAGCTTGATTCCAGCGTTGAGATGCCTGATGCATCTGTGTGGGATGGTATCCGCAGCAAGATGGCACGCCGCCATAGAATAATGGTGGTACGTCGTGTTTCGTTCATTTCGGTTGCAGCCGCAGCAGTATTAGCTGCAGGGTTGTTTATATTTAGGGAAGATGAGGTTTCCACTTTACCTTCCACCCCTTCAGTTATGGCCGAGAGCATTCTCCCTGAAACGGAGACTCCTGCTGATCAGGATGTGATGCCCATGGCTGAACAAATTGCCGGTCTTACCTCTTCAGGTGTAACGGCTCAGCAGGTAAAGCCGGTTTCCCGTCCCACAACACCTGCTTTAGATAAACTTATGGAGATTCCGCCGGTGATATCTGATGAGGTTGTTGAGGAGAAAGTGGTTACAGATATCGTTGTATCAGACAACGATGTAGTAGCAGATCAGGTAGTTATACAAGACCATAAGCCTGCTACAGACCCTGAAATCCGTGAATGGGATGAAAAAGATCTTGACGCTATTCTGGGTACAGAAGACCCGGTGCACCGTAAATTCAAAAAGAACACATCATTATTCGCTATATCTTCAAATATATCACAAGTTGCATCAAAGGATGGATTAATAGCTGACCTGGGGCCGAAATATGCTCCGTCTGAATTAGGCACCGCTTTTGAGTCCTATAGTATTATTCCCTTTGATGATGACCCGCAGTTTGACATACCGCTGTCGTTCAGTCTCCAGTTCAAACAAGCCATAGTGCCGAGATTATATATCGGTACAGGTCTTGTTTATACTTATCTTCATTCGCAGTACAGCGCTATGATAAATATGGAGCAACAACCCAATGTCTCCAGCCAGCTTCATTACCTCGGCATTCCACTTCATCTCTCTTACAATTTTGTTGACCGTCCAAGGTTTGACGCATTTGTGTCAGCGGGTGGTATGGTTGACAAGTGTATTATGAAACGTTATGTTTATGGCAGCACGGATAGACGTGAAAAGGTTGACGGTGTACAGTGGTCGGTAAATGTTGGTCTGGGTGTGGAATACTGGTTTGTACAACATGTAGGTATTGCTTTCAAACCGTCGGTAGCCTATTATTTTGACAACGATCAGCCACTCAGCATCCGTACCAATCAGCCGATACAGTTCAATCTTGAGTTGGGCTTGAGATTCAGGATGTAGCGTAATATTCCATACATAAAATAGAAAAACAACCCAAAGGGGTTGTTTTTCTATTTTATGAGTTCTGAGTTCCGAGTTCTGAGTAAGGGGTAAGTTGTTAGTTGTCAGCTTCTGGTTTCGAGTGCGGGTTGCGAGTTTTGTGGTACTCGGTGTGACTCAATACTCCATATCACACATTGAAAACAGAGAACCAAATACCTCGCAACCCGCACCTCGCACCCGCAACACAACTTTACTCCTCATACAGTAGATATGGTCTTCTTTGCTCTTTAAAGTAGGCGACATCTTCGGCCCACATTGCTTCAATTTCTTCGGCTGAGGCTCCGGACATTATCATTTTCCTGACATAGTCTTGGCCTATGAGCAGTTCAAAAAATGAACGGAAGAAGTGGGAGTCGAGGTTGAGGTTGTTGTATGCGTCGATAAGATATTTGAGGTTTATGCCTTCAGCATTGATTTGCTCTATTGACGGCTTTGTGCGAAGATCCACTCCAAAACACTCTCTGTCGAGTTGAGGAGGATTTTTTGCTCCATCCACGCTGCGCGGTGTAAATGAATATTTGTATCCTTTCATATTGGGGTGACCATACATCTGAAATGCCTTATCGGTACCACGCCCAAGACTTACCGGAGTTGCCTCGAAGTAGCACATCGAAGGATAGAGATATATCGAACGCATATCGGGAAGGTTGGGTGAAGGTTTTACGGGCAGCACATAGCGAGATTGGTGTGTGTAATTGGTACACTTGATTACGGTAATATCGCACTGGATGCCGTCAGGCAGCCATTTCTCGCCATTTATCATCATACCCAGTTCGCCAAAGGTCATACCGTGTGCTACAGGTATGGGTAGGTAGCCTACTGTCGATTTGTATTTCATATCGAGAATGGGTCCGTCAACATAGAATCCAATCGGATTGGGGCGGTCCATTATGATCATCTTCTTGCCATTTTTGGCGCAAGCCTCCATTGCTTTTGTCATAGTAGTGATGTAGGTATAGAAGCGACAGCCCACATCCTGAAGGTCAAAAACCATTATATCAATCTCATCCATTGTCTCTTGAGTAGGATAGCCCCCTTTGCCGTCATAGAGTGAACGGATGGGAATTCCTGTCTTTTCATCCACGGAACTGCTTACCAGTTCTCCGGCATCGGCATTGCCTCTAAAACCGTGTTCAGGCGAGAGAATGGAGACTACATTTACTTCGTGAGAAAGGAGAGTGTCTAGCAGGTGAGTGCCGTTGGAGAGGATACCGGTCTGGTTGGAGAGCAGGCATACCCTTTTTCCCTCAAGTAGAGGCAAATATTCGTCAAGTGCCTCAGCACCTACCAAAATCTGCTCCTCAGGTGCGGCTGTGGCCGTTTCATCGCTCCGGGCGGCTTTTGGGGAGCATTGGCAAATGGAGACTACAAGCACTATTGCTGCAATTGAGAAAAGGAATCGTCTCATAGTAAAATGGTATTAGAATTTTAGAATAATAGTCTTCTGGTATCAGCGTCATCTACAAGAATAGTGACCTTTAGGGTCTCCTCCGGTAATAGCTCCTCTATCATTTCCGGCCACTCTATAAAGCAGTATTTCCCCGAATCAAAATACTCGTAAAGGCCTATATCCATAGCTTCGGACAATCGGTTGATACGGTAAAAGTCAAAATGATAGAGGGGATTTCCCATCGCATCGGCATATTCGTTGACGATGGTAAAAGTGGGGCTGTTGACCACATCCCTCACTCCCAATTGGCGGCACAATGCGGTAATAAATGTAGTCTTTCCCGCCCCCATAGAGCCGTAGAATGCGATTATCCTGCTATTACCCGCCTTTTCCAGAAAAACGCGTGCGGCTCTTTGAAGGTCGTCAGTACCGTTGATGATAATCTCAATCATAAAAATTGCCTCTGTCCAGATTGCGAAATTGTATAGCTTCGCTGATATGCTGCAAAGATATAAAATTATCGCCATCAATATCTGCAATGGTGCGGGACAATTTGAGGATACGGCTGTAGGAACGGGCCGACAGATTGAGCCGGTGAATGACATCTCTGAGGAAGCGTTTCTGCTCTTTGCTAACTTTGCAATAGGTGTTGAGTTGCCGTACATTCATCTGGGAATTGGTGAATATTCCTTCGTTCTTGAAGCGCTCATACTGAATCTGTCGTGCAGCCATCACTCTCTTAGCAATAGCTTCACTGGGTTCTTCTTCACCCTCGGCAATAAGGTCGTCGCCACTCACGGCTTTGACAAAAATGTGCATATCGAGGCGATCTAACATAGGCCCGGAAATGCGGGACATATAGCGCATTACGGCCGATTGTGTGCAGGTGCATTTATGTGAATCATCACCGTAATAGCCGCAGGGGCATGGATTCGTCGATGCAATCAGCATAAAGGATGCAGGATATTCCACTTTGTAGCGTGCTCTGGAAATAATTACTTTTCCATCCTCCAGTGGCTGGCGTAGCGCATCCAGTATAGTCTTGCTAAACTGTGCCATTTCATCGAGATACAGTATGCCGTTGTGGGCAAGAGAAACCTCTCCGGGAGAGGCGTTTTGTCCTCCACCTATAAGCGACACCAGACTGGCACTGTGATGCGGATTTCTGAAAGGACGCTCCAGCATTAATCCTCTTTTGCCGGTGCGGTTGCCTGTAATCGAATATATTTTACTGGTCTCAATGGACTCATCTCTGCTCATTTGTGGCAGTATTGATGGAAGGCAAGAGGCCATAAAGGTCTTTCCGCTACCAGGTGTACCAACCAGGAGAAGATTGTGACCGCCGGCTGCAGCAATTTCAAGTCCCCGTTTGGCCAGTCTTTGTCCTTTTACATGCTTAAAATCCTCCGAATAGTGTGGTCGGTTGGGCTGTGGTGAGTCGCGTACTACCAGCAAATGGAAGCAATTATCATTGCGCAGAATATCCAGCACCTCATTTAGCGTACTGACTCCATAGATGTCGATTCCCTCTACATCTGCAGCCTCTAAAGCCGATTCCTTCGGAAAAATGCACCCTTTGAATCCCATTTCTTTGGCGTGTTCGGCGATTGGAAGTGCGCCGGTTACAATGCGGATGCTACCGTCCAGTGAAAGTTCTCCGAGCATAATATATTGGCTGCATCCGGGCAAATATGCCTGCTCCGATACCGCCAACAGCCCTATGGCTATGGCCAGATCGTAGGAAGAGCCCTCTTTACGAATATCGGCAGGCGCGAGATTGAATACCAGTTTGCGTCCCGGAATCCTATACCCGTAAGTTGAGAGGGCTGTAGTTACGCGCAGCAGACTCTCTTTGACTGCATTATCCGGTAGCCCAACCAGATGTATGCCAATACCATTGGAAAGGTCTACCTCCACTGTTACCGTCACTGCCGTTATCCCTATGCAGGTGGCACAATAAGTCTTGCACAACATTTATTTTCTTCTTTTTTGTAACCGTTTGGTCCTGAGTTTCTAGTGGCAAAAATAGGTTGTGATGCTGCTCTGTGCAACCCGGAGCCGTTTATACGCATTTAAATGCTAAAATTTGTGGAATTCCAAAAAAGTGACACAAATATCTATATGAAATCAAAAGTTTTGCACACTATTGCACTTGTCAGATGAAAAATCTATTTTTGTATGGTGTAATCCGCTTGTATACGGGCACAATTGTTTCAAACCATTTTCAAACATTTATACATATGGAAAAAAAGAAGAACCAGCTTTCCCGCCGCGAAGCATTGAAACTTTTCGGTACCGGTATTATTGGTGTGGCTATGGCCACAACCGGCATCAGTTCCATTTCAGCTCGTGAAGTAGAGCCTAAAGAGCCAATGGTGGCCAGACGCAAACACAAAGGGACTTCCAATATGGCTCCTCTTTTAGGATTCGGGATGATGCGCTTCCCGACCCTTTCCGACAAGTCCATCGATGAAGAATTGTCACTCAAAATGATTGACTATGCCTACAAGCACGGAGTCAATTATTTTGATACAGCCTTCAATTATCATGGCGGTACCTCGGAGATATTTGCAGGTAAGGCACTCAAACGCTATCCGCGTGAAAGTTTCTATCTGGCGACCAAGATGCCCGGATGGATGGTCACCTCCCTCGATAAGGCTAAGGAAATTTTTGCAACCCAGCTTGAGCGTTGCCAGGTGGATTATTTTGATTATTATTTGCTCCACTCCATAAGCCGCGAAGCGGATTATGTGCGTGTATATGAAGAAATCGGTACCCTCGACTATCTCATTGAAGAGAAGAAAGCCGGTCGCATTCGCAATCTCGGATTCTCTTTTCATGGGTCAAATGAGTTGTTTGACAAAATGCTCGAAAAATATGACTGGGACTTTGTACAGATTCAGTTAAACTACCACGATTGGGATCAGATTGATGCCAAATATCTCTACAAAAGGCTCGAGGAAAAAGATATTCCCTGTATAGTAATGGAGCCTATCCGTGGAGGAATGCTTGCCAAGCTCAATCCTGATGCCGAAGCGGTGCTGAAAGCGGTGCATCCCGACAAGAGTATTGCATCCTGGGCTTTGAGATATGTAGCTTCACTGCCGGGAGTACTCACTATATTAAGCGGAATGAGTGCAATGGAGCATGTGGTGGACAATGTCAATACTCTCTCCACCGAATTCCAGCCACTTAGCGACGAGGAGCGTGTAGCTCTGGATAAGGCTCTGAATATTTTCCTCAAGACACGTCCTATCAGGTGTACGGCTTGTAAGTATTGTATGCCTTGTAAATTCGGAGTGGATATTCCCGCCAACTTCATGCACTACAATAAGTGTGTCAACGAGAGCAATATTCCCGAGCGCGACAGTCAGACTCCGGAGGAGTTTGAGCGCAGGAAAAAGATTTTCCTTGAGGGTTATTATGCAATTCCTGAGGAAGCACGTGCCGATACATGTAGACTCTGTGGTAAGTGCGAGCGCAGCTGTCCTCAGCGCCTGAAGATTGCCGACGAAATGGAGCGTATTACAAAGTTGGTAAGATCTTTACAATAGAACATTTAGTGCGACTTGGTTATTTTATTTTCGTACTAAGAAATATCCTTTAGAATGAAAATTCCGGAGTCAGTCAAGAAGAGGCTTGCCCATTTCTTTTGCTGTTATAGTATAGCCATTACACTCTATCTGGTGTTTAAGCCGGATACGGAAATTTGGCGAGCCATAGTCTTTTCAGCCGGCTTTGCATTAGCGTGTGTAATAGGTGCTATAATAGATGAAAAATTGAAAAAATAATATCGGTCTCTACAACCGGACGATTATCATTATTAAAGGCTTTTCAGATTGAACTAAATTGATGTTAATTTGTAATAAAAACAATAGCAATGAGTAAAAGTATATGTGATATGCCGATGCCTGCATTATCAGACATTATAAAGGCGAAAAAACTATTAGAAAAAATAGTAAAACGCACCGATTTGGAACGTAGCAAGTCATTCTCCAACATGGTAAATGCTCAAGTATATCTGAAACTTGAGAACTTACAATCTACAGGTTCATTCAAAATTCGTGGTGCTTACAACCATATTAGCAATTTAAGTCCCGAAGACAAAGAACGCGGCGTGCTCTGTGCTTCGGCAGGAAATCATGCGCAAGGTGTAGCTTATGCTGCTACAAAATTGGGAGTTAAGAGTACCGTCTTTATGCCCGAATTTGCTCCTCCGATAAAGGTTATTGCGACCAGAGGTTATGGAGCCAATGTGATTTTAAGAGGAGACAGTTTTAACGATGCCTATGAAGCCGCCATGGATTATCTTGAAGAGTCCGGAGCTGTTTTTGTTCATCCCTACAATCATCCCGATATTATAGCAGGAGCCGGCACTATAGGTTTGGAAATATTTGAACAGCTAGATGACATAGATATGGTTTTTGTGCCCATTGGCGGTGGCGGACTTATTTCGGGAATTGCTATTGCTTTAAAAAGCATGAATCCAAACATTAAAGTTATTGGTGTTGAAGCTGAAGGTGCACATAGCATGCGGGTTTCACTTGACAATGGCGTGCTTACACCTTTTGTGTCGGGAAATACGATAGCAGACGGAATTGCAGTTAAAGCTCCTGGAAATCTCAACTTCGAAATAGTTAAAAAATACGTTGATGATGTTGTAGTGGTAAACGACAATGAAATAGCGCAAGTTTGTTTTAATTTGCTACAACGTGCTAAAAACTTATCAGAACCCTCCGGTGCTGCCTCTTTAGCGGCAATTTTAAACAAAAAAGTAGATGTTGAAAATAAAAATGTAGTTGCAGTTATTAGCGGTGGTAATATAAATACCAGTATTTTGGAGCAAATTATCGAAAAAGGTGTTATAGGACAGGGATTAAGAGCCAGAATAGCAGTTCTCATTCCCGATCAAGCCGGTATGTTAAGCCAAATTATTAGTATTTTGGAAAAATTACGCGCTTCTATTCACGATATTGAGCACGAACGTTCTATTACCAACGTTCCGGTTGGATATGTACAGGTTACAATAACCTTTAACTTGCAAGACACCTCGCAGCTAGAAATAGTAGGTAATGAGCTAAAAGCTAAGGGTTGGCAATACAAAATATTGAAATAAAGTTAAGTTCCGGGTTGAGAGTAAATAGTATTGAATTTTGTGTGGCATATTCAATACTCTCTTTCTGCTTCGAAGCTGTTATTCCGTAAGAGAATAAGGCTTTTGATAGGAAGCGGACTTTTTGTTTGGCCTGTTGCTCATTTCAAATAGCATTTCTCCACCTTCGAGGATATCCGAATGTGTTATGAAATGCTTTTCATATTTTTTACCGTTAAGCTTTATAGATTTCACATAAACATTCTTATCGGATAAATTTTCGGTTTTGACAGTAAATGTTTTTCCGTTTTCCAAATAGATAGTCGCTTCTTTGGTCTTGGGCGAACCGATTACATATTGGTCGGAACCGGGACAAACGGGATAAAATCCGAGTGCCGAAAAGATATACCAGGCCGACATTTGACCACAATCGTCGTTACCTGACAATCCGTCTATTTTGTTTTTATACATCTGCCGCATGATTTCGTGGAGACGGTACTCCGACTTCCAGGGCTCCTTTGTCCATTTGTACAAATAGGCTACATGATGACTTGGCTCGTTTCCGTGTACATAATTACCCATCAGCCCTTCCTCGTTGATATCTTCGGTCTTTTCGAAATATTTGGCAGGAAGATGCATCGTGAAAAGCGAATCAAGACGGCGAATAAATTGTTTCTCGCCCCCCATTTCCTTTATCAATCCATTCACATCGTGTGGTACAAAAAAGGAGTAATTCCACGAATTTCCTTCAATAAAACCTTGTCCATGTGTATCCAGCAGATCAAAATCCTCTTTAAATGTTCCATCTTTTAGTTTCGGACGGGCAAAATGCAAAGAAGGGTCAAAGATATTGCGATAACTTAAGGCTCTGCGGGCATATTCCTTACTGATTTCACTGTTGTTTAGGCGGTTTGCCAGCTCGTGAATGGTCCAATCGTCATAACTGTATTCCAATGTAATGGAGGCAGCCGATGAGCTTCTTTCCAATGGCACGTATCCATATTTTTTGTAATCGCCCGTACCATCAAAATAGTCGACATTGGAACTATTTATGCAGGCTTCCAATGCCAATTCTTTATCAATATCCAATCCCTTGGCAATTGCATCCGACACCACCGAAACGGAGTGATAACCGATCATACACCAGTTTTCATTTCCCATGTGTGACCATACCGGCAACGCTTTATGAACACTTTGTTTGTAGTGATTTAACATGGAGTTGACAAACTGGGTGCTTCGTGCAGGCTTTATAAGATTCATAAGTGGGTGTTGTGCACGAAATGTATCCCAAACCGAGAATACCGTGTAGTTGGTTGCTCCTTTTTCAGCTTGATGAATATTGTGATCTATGCCACGATATCTTCCATCCACATCCTGATAAACGGAAGGGTTTATCATGGTATGATAGAGTGCCGTATAAAAAACATATTTTGTCTCTTCATCGGCTTTAAAATCAATACAGCTAAGTTCTTTTTCCCATTTCCGCTGAGTTTCATTACGTATATCGTCAAATGATTTTCCGCCGGTTTCAGACTCCAGGTTCTTCATTGCACCAAGGCAATCCACAGGTGAAAGTGCCACCTGAATTTCGAGAGGCTTCCCATCGGAAAAATCGAAATCAAAATAGGCTGTCAGATGCTTCCCGAACATTTCAGGAAAGTTGTCGGTCATATCAAATTTTCGCCAGAAACCGTTGTACAGCATTTTTTCTTTGTTACGACAACCATAGTTTCGGATAGGTTTTGAAAACTTCACGGCAAAATGGGTGTAATTCATTCTCGACCATCCGCGGGTGATACGGTAACCTGTAAGGGTATATTCATCTTCCACGCGCAAGTTTGCCATCAGCACTTTACCGTCGTAATTGTAAATCCCGTAATCCAAATCGAGAATGATATGTCCGGTTTTCGTGTCTCGCGGGAAGGTGTAGCGATGTACTCCTACTCTTTCTGTTGCAGTCATTTCTGCAAGAATATCATAGTCTTGCAAAAGGACAGAGTAGTAACCTGCTTCCGCTTTCTCGTTATCGTGACTAAATCGTGAACGATAGCCGCTCCCGGGATTTTCTTCAGTCCCCATATCCAACTTAACTTCGCCGGTCATAGGCATTATCAGTATATCACCCAAATCGGAATGCCCCGTCCCATTGAAATGGGTGTGGCTGAACCCCACAATGGTTTTATCATCATATTGGTAACCGGCACAATATTTATATGCATCGCTCTGATAAATCCCGTCAACATTGTGGGGAATCATTTCCGTATCTGGGCTTAATTGAACCAAGCCGAAAGGGGCACAGGCTCCCGGAAAAGTGTGTCCCATGCTTTTAGTACCAACCATGGGATTCACATAATCTAACGGTGAATTTTGAGCAGATAAATGATTTGCAGACATCAATAACAGTATAACTAATAAACGAAGATATTTATTCATGTTTTTTCTAATCGGTAAGTAAAATCAGACTCCAAACCATAAAGATAGTCAATAAAACGATGTGTATCACGAATATATTGAAAGATGGGAAACCTATTTCAAGATATATTTTCCGGGAATAATAATTATTGATTACCTTTATTTCATAAAAATCCTCAACATCAACTCGCTATAAAAGAAAGGTTTTGGTTATTGAATAAAAATAGTACAATGAAAAAAATAATTAAAACAATAACCATTGGCATTGTGGTAATAATCGGGCTTGTTTTAATAGCAAGACCTGCTTTGAGTTTGTATGGCGAATGTTGTGCCTATTTCGATAAAAAAGCATTTCTTGCCAAACATGAATTTGAGGATTTTGCTCAATTTAAAAATGTTTCTCTCTTTATTCGAGGTGGAGATAGCGAAAGAAATCCTATTATTGTCGTAGATGCGCCACATTTGGTTAGAGATACTTCAAAAGTGGGATATTATGTTGTAATGTTGGACAAAAGAACCCACCAGGTAAAAGAAGCAAAATGGATGACAGAATACGATATTGAAGCCGACACTCTGAAACTTCAACAATTGGTACAAACATTTATGAGGTATAGGATACCACGCCTGGATGTAGATACAGCGGGAAATGTATTTGTTTATGTGAAAGATGTTGAGACGTTGGCATTAGTCAGATTTGCCAATGAAAATGAGTTGCAAAAACGAAGTAAAGAGACAAAATGGATTAACATTAAGTCCAATTGGTACAAGCCAAGATAAGTTAAACTCCGAAAAAATGAAATCAATAACAAAAATATTTTTCATTTTAGGCGTTGCTTTTTGGAGTATAGGCCTATTGTATAGTGTTTCAAAACTAATCGCATTAAATGGATTAGGAAACATTTTTGAAATGAATGAGGCTCAAAATGCAAACACAAGAATAATCAGGGACTCAACACATATTACTATATCTTATAGATACCAAGTTGAGGAAAAAACGTATCAAGACAGTTATAAAATGCTTATTGAATATTTTGAAAAATGTGACATTGATACCATTGCAATCAAATACAATAAACACTTTCCTATGGTTAGTTATATTGATTGTGTTCCGTTAAAATTGAGACAACAAAAAGTAGGCATGATTATATCTGCCTTTTTTATATTGTTTTTTATTTTTCTTTGGAAATTGAGCAATAAAGATAAATGGATTAAAACATATAAAGAAAAATAAAAATGAAAATTAATAGAGAAAAAGATATAGATGAGGTAAATTTCATATTTAGAATTTTTAACGTATCACCTGATGTTTATAATTTAATTGCTAAAGATTTGGACAAAAAAATCAAGTTTTCTGTTCACGAGCAAAAATCAAATTTTAATATTCTAATTGACATTGAAAGTGTAAGTACATCGGAAAGTATAAAAAGGATAATTAGAGACTATAAGTTAGAAGAAATAGATATTTATATTAGCCTTATCTCAACTTATGACCATGGAGGTTTGTTGGTTCCACAAAATGTGTCTCGTATAATTAGAGATTTTGATTGTGATTTAAATTTTTCATTTGTTAGCTGTTGATATTAATATTATTCATGCATTTAGGATATGTGATTTTGCACTTAAAGGATATCCTATTGACATGGGAAAATCTGTAAAAATTCATCACGAAGGACAAAACCCTAAGCGACCATTTAAAGAAATGCTTCCAAATCAACATAGAGGCAAAGGAAATGATGCTATAAATCATCCAAATAAAAACAAGCCAAGTCAAATAGATCGAAAAGAGTTTAATAAAGCAAAAAAAGAATATTGGAAAAAAGAATATGAAAACAAATAATTATAAACTTATGATTGAGAATATTATCAAGGAATTGAGAAAATTCTCTGATGATATTATGACATTAAACCCACCAGTTAACACAGAATTAATTGTTAAATTTGAAAAAAAATATCAGTTGGAATTACCTAATGATTATAAATATCTATTGAGTCAATTTAACGGTATTACTTTAATGGGCGATGAAGTATTAGGTATCACTTTCTCAAACTATGGATATGACTTAGCGAGTACTTATGAATTTGAACATTTTAATGTTCAAATTCCTCAGTTTGACTATTTAATACCTTTTTCGCCAGATGGAAGAGGTAATTTTTATTGTTTTGATACAAGTAAAAAAACAAATAACGGAAACTCATGTAAGATTGTTTTTTGGTGTTCTAATCATGAGTATTCGGAAACTGATGAGCCGGAAATTACACACGATAATTTATCTGATTGTATTAGCGAATGTATTATCGGTTGGACGTTGGAAGATTATAATTATGACGGGAGCAGAAAAGTTACTTGTAATGGGTAATGCTTCAGAACGTGAGTTATCGAAATAATCATCTGATTATCAAAAACAATTTTAAAGATTAGGCGTAAACGATTAAAAAAGTAGCTGCGTTGGTCGGCGGGATTTATAATCCCGCCATGTGTGCTATAAGAATCCGTCAAAAGACGGAAGCGGAAATAAAGGTGGTAAACATGACAAAGCAGAAGAACGAAGATCAAGAGAACAAAGAAAAGCGGATGAAAGAAAAACAAATAACTGTGTATTATGAAATCAAAATTTAATAAGGAACAAATCCTGCAAGAGTATTATGATACTTATCATAAAGACACGGCTAAGGCAAGAAAATTAATAAAAAAATTAGATTATAAAAATGATCCATATCTATTATCTGAAATTGCAACTTCATATTTTGATGAGAATAAATTGAGATTAGCTGAAAGATATGCTATTAAGGCATTTGAATTAGATTATTTAAATCCTGCCACTCTTTGGATTCTTGCTTTAGTCAAATGGGATTATGGTCAAATTGATTCCGCTATTTTTGCTTTTCAAGAAATAATTAGAATCGGCACACGCAGAATACATAAAATAGGATATAGAGAAAATAAAGATGTAGCATTGGCAAGAATAAATGATAGCAAATTTCAATTGTATAGATTATTGAAAGAAAAAAAACCAGCCGTTGCAAAGAGATATTTGCGAGAATATGAAAAAGGAATAGAAAAGGGACTTGATACTATAGTTGATTGTTATTATCAACAAGTTAAAGCTAAAGAATAAGTTGCGACGGGAGGTTGGAATTTATAAGAATAACCCGTCCTAACGAATATGTAAAAATAAACGAGCCGGTTGGCAGGATTTCTTGGCAAGCCAAGCGAAGTATCGAGCGGAAGACTATCGTTATAGTTCTGCGATTGAACCAATAGCTCAATTTGGTTTGGGTCTTTATAACACGACCGGTAATAGCAAGATACTAACAGGATTAGGTGCAGCTTATTTCAGGACATGACAACCCGTACTCAAAACTCGGAACTCAATACTCCTAACTAAAAAAACTCCCTTAAGGGAGTTTTTTTAGTTAGTCATTATTCATCTCTCTGATGTCCACCTCATGGCGTTTTGAGGTGCCGAGGAGCCATTCACTGTACCAGTCTGCCATTTTCCAGAAGAAATATTCGTTCATATCTCCGAATCCGTGGCGCTGACCGGGGAGAATCAGCATCTCGAAACGCTTGTTGGCGCGGATAAGAGCATTTACAACACGCATGGTGTTACCAGGGTGTACGTTGTCATCAATATCGCCATGGACTAGGAGCAGATGACCCTTGAGATTCTTGGCAATATCCTGGTTTTTGTCAATGCTGTACTTAAATGTAGTGTCGCCTGCTGCGGTAATCTCTTCGAGAATGCCGTGGTGCTGCTCACTCCACCATCTGTTGTACATACTGTTGTCGTGGTTACCTGCACAGGAAACGGCTGCTTTGAAGAAATCGGGATACTGAAGAATGGCGGCGGTTGACATAAATCCTCCACCGGAGTGTCCGTGGATACCCACTCTGCTGATATCAATGAAATTATGGCGTGCGGCCAGTTGTTGGATAGCATATTTCTGATCTTCCAGTCCATAGTCGCGGAGATTGCCGTAGCCGTAGTTGTGATACCATTTGGACCTGTTGGGGTGCCCGCCTCTGTTACCTACTGTGATTACAATGAATCCGAGTTGCGAAAGACGGTCAACGCGTGTCAGACCTTTGCTCCATACCAGATTGTTGCCCTCAGTCTGGGGACCGGGATATACATAGTCGATAATGGGGTATTTTTTGTTGGGGTCGAAGTCAAATGGCTTGTACATAACACCATAGAGATCGGTAATGCCGTCAGCAGCCTTAACCTTGAAAGGTTCGGGGAATTTGTAGCCTGCTTCCAGAAGCAGGGAAATGTCTGTCTCGGCCACATCCAGCAGTTTTACACCAGCTGCGTTAAAGAGAGCTACTTTCGGTACAACATCCACTCTGGAGTAGTTGGATACAAAATATTTGCTATTGTCGGAGAAACTGACTATTGAGGAGTTGAAACCATCGGAGTCTAGACGTTTCATGCCCGTACCGTCGAGATTGATGCGGTATACATGCCCATTGTAGGGGTTTTCGTCCTTGTTTACTCCCATTGCCAAAAAATAAACAACTCTGGCGGCTTCGTCCACGCTCAGCACACTCTCCACATGGAAAGCACCGGAAGTGATGGGGTTTTTGAGTGTGCCGTCTGAAGAATAGAGGTAAAGGTGGGCCCAGCCATTGCGCTCCGACCATTGGATGAGTTCTGTTCCGTTGTTGATTACTTCAAGCCTGCGTGTCTCTACGTAAGTATTGAGGCGTTCCTCTATGATAACTCTGCAGCTATCTTCCGCCAGATTTACGGCACAGATATCCACTCTCTTCAGATCTCGGCTGGTGCGGTAAAGATAGAATTTGCTGTTGTCACCCAGCCATTTGTATACCCTATAGTCGTCATAAGCATCTCTGTTTTTGAATGGGGCTGTCATGATGTCGATTTGCTGGTCTTTGAATGCATCCACCCGGATTTCCCTTGAGGTTTTATCCTCCATATTGAATAGGATAAGATGCTCCTTGGGACCAGGCTCGCCTGGCATTTGATATTTGTAGCTTTCAAGGGTAGGACGTGGCAGGGAGACTGAGTTGATAACCCAGAGCTCCTTTATCTTACTCATATCATATTTGCCGATAGCAAAATGTTTGGAGTCGGGAGACCACATAGCACCTGCTGAGAAACGTTTTGTGGTGTCACTCTGGTCAGTACCCCTGTAGCTGCCGCCACCGTAATAGAAGTCTTTTGTGCCGTCGGTGGTCAGAGGGTGATCCACTACGGTAGTGTCCTTTTCATCCTCCATCAGTTTTTTAACATCCTCAATGCTCATCCAGTAGAGGTTGTAATTTTTACTATAAACAGCAGTCTGACCGTCGGGAGAGATACCTGCCCAACGGGGATAATCCTTTTCCTCTTCATTTTCTGTCACGTCGGTGAGTTTGCCGGAAGCGATGTCATATTCAAATCTGAATACCTTTTTCTCCTTTTTTGGAGGAGCCTTTTTTTCTTCTTTCTTTACATCTTTCTTCTCACCATTGTCCTCTTCCTTCTTCTCCTCATTGGTTACTTCCTCTTTTTTCTTTTTTTCTTTCTTCTCCACCATCATTGTACTCTGGATTTCAAAAGTGAATTTTGTATCATCCTTGAGTTTCAGTTTGCGGAAAGGGATGTTTTGTGCATCGAAAGGATCCTTTACAATTTCCGTCAACTCCATTGCAAGTTTCTCAAGGTCGAAAACCGGTTTATGGAGCTTTGTAACAGGGTCTACCATGTAGTAACAGCTGCCGGCCGGAGTCTTCCACTCATACCAGAATTTGTCGGAATTCTTAAACCAATTGGGTCTCATATAGGTCGAGAAGACCATATTGTTGACCTTTTTAGCCGAAAAACGATCGGCCAGTTCGTAGTTGGGCTCTGTCACCGGTACCTGTTGTGCAAAAAGCACACTAGTGAAGATAATGCCCAGAGCAAAAATTAAAGTTCTTTTCATTATATCAATTATTATTGTTTAGTAAAATTTCTTTCCCATTCACCCACCTCCATATCATGGATTTTTCCATCGGATATGCGGAACCTTAAGGCAGTGCGCACCAGATGGAATCCCTGTAAACCGGCTGCTCCCGGGTTGAGGGTGAGCATATTGTAATGTTTGTCGTTGATCACCCTCAGGATGTGTGAGTGGCCGCAAACAAACAGATTGGGGCGGTGAGCTTCTATCAGTTGCAGTGCACGCAGGTCATATCTGCCCGGATACCCTCCGATATGCATCATCAGCACTCTGAGCCCTTCCACATCCATCAGCTGAATATAGGGGTGATAAGTGCGGATATCGTATCCGTCACAATTGCCGTGTACCCCCACAAGTGGTTTGAAAGCGGCTATTTCCAGTGCTGATTCCAGAGTAGCGAAGTCTCCCGCATGCCAGATGGTATCTACCGGCTCAAGGAAATTTCTAAGCCGGTCGTCAAAATAACCGTGTGTATCAGATATAAGTCCGATATATGCCATCTACCGTCAGATCTTTATAAAAATTTTCTTGCGGTACAATATCATACACATCGCAAGGAAAATGGCAACCATAATCAGCGCGTGCATAAGTGAGGCATATTCGTTATTTCCGAAGATGGAGACGCAGCAGGTATTGTATAACCAAGAGAGAGCGCTAGTCTTAGCACCCTCCGCAGTGGTCCAGGTAATCACTCTGCCGAGTAACTTGACCAGAACTCCGGCCATTACGAAGGCAAAGAGCGGGTTCATGCCCATCGCCTTGAATGGAGTGAAATACCTCTCTTTTCCCTTTATATCTATGAAATAGATGAAAAATGCAAAAAGCATAATAGCCCATCCGCCGGTGTATATTACATACGAACCGGTCCACAAAGGCTTATTGATCGGTAGCCATACATTCCAGATGCGTCCCAGTCCGAGACATATAAGTGCTATGGTATAGAGCTTTGCAACTGCATTGATTTTGCTTTCATTGGAGCGGATCAATTGCCCTATATAGTATCCCAGCAGTACCGTACCTGCGCCGGAGAGTACTCCTAGGAGTCCTTCCGGATCAAATGGGATACCGTAGCCACGATATACATGACTCTCTCCAACCAGCGCAATATCGATCTTACTTGCAACATTTCCCTCAAGGGTGCTCCACCCCGGCTCACCGCCGAAAATCCAAAGAATCAGCCAGTGGAGTACGGTAACCGCAGCGATACCCAATAGAATGCGCTTTGGTCGTTTGAGCCACAAGGCAAGAAATCCTCCCAGGATATAGCATAATCCGATGCGCTGCAACACTCCGAAGATGCGAATATTTTGCAGCCAGATAAGATAATTCTCTCCAAAAGTGAGCTCCGGATTGCGAGAAGTGGGGTAGAAGGGGAACATGTTAAGTGCAAGTCCCACCGCAAAAATCAGCAGGCCTCTTACTACGAGTTTGCGCGAACTCTCTTTGTTTATCGAATCGCCATATTTTGCAAAAGAAAAGGCCATCGCAACTCCCACACAGAAGAGAAAGAAGGGAAACACCAGGTCTGTAGGTGTACATCCCGACCATGCGGCGTGTCTCAGGGGTGGAAAAATATGTCCCCAGGAGCCCGGATTATTGACAAGAATCATTCCCGCTACGGTCATTCCCCTGAGAACGTCAAGGGCTACGTAGCGCTGGGTCGGAGCTTTAGTCATAAGAGCGGTATTTGGATTAGTACTCGTGTTCAATTTACAAATATAGATAAAATCCATATCTTTGCCTATCCCGAAAGAGAGAGAAATGGAAATTTTTTATTCACCGGACATAGCCCAGGGTGGCACGCAGCTCGATGCAATCGAGTCCGGCCACTGCATCAAGGTGCTTAGGCACCGCAAAGGCGACATCATCAATATTGTGGATGGTGCAGGCACGCTTTTCAGGTGTGAAATCACCGATGATAATCCCCGCCGTGTGGTTTTTAATGTTTTAGAACGGCAGGAGGGCTATGGCAGCCATCCTTACCGGCTCCATATTGCAGTGGCACCTCCAAAGAATACCGAACGTTTTGACTGGTTTGTGGAAAAGGCTACGGAGATAGGTGTGGATGAGATTTCTCCTATTTTCGGTGACTACTCCGAGAGGCGCATTTTTAAACGCGAACGTTCGGAGCGCATTATGATTGCTGCTGCAAAGCAATCCCACAAGGGAGCTATTCCCGTGCTTCACGATCCTATGACAGTGAGGGAATTTTTGGAGCACATGTCGTGTGCAGAGTCAGGAAAAGTTTTTTCCTGCTCGGATACTGAAAAAGTTATTCCCCGTCTGCATACTGAAAAACAGTTATCTGAAAGTACGTCGCTACGGCTGATATGCTATTGTGATGAGGTGGAATCTTTGGGTGCTAATAAAATCCACATTACTGAGGCATTGCACAAGGATGCTTCGGATGTGATTGTTATGATAGGTCCTGAAGGGGATTTTTCGCGTGAAGAGATTGCTATGGCAATAAAATCGGGATGGCAGCCGGTTTCTCTTGGTAATTCACGTTTACGTATAGAAACTGCGGCGCTGACAGCAGTAGCGGCAGTTTATCTGGCAAACTCCTGATGTGCGTGTAATTTTTAGAGAATCATAGTCTGGAGTGCGAGGTTGAGTCTGTGCTTATAAGCCTTTATGCAAGTATCAGGTTTTTTATCCACGAATAATTGCGATTTCGCCTCTCAATCCTACTTTTATAATCTGTGACGCTTTTCCTGTAGAGCTCGACTCAAGAGAGGGGTCTGCTACCCAATCTACACTTTTAATTATCTCTTCCTGGATTTCGCTGTAGTTAGTCGGAGCTTTGCTGCCGGATATATTGGCCGAGGTGGAGACAATTGCTCTTCCGAAACGGGATATCAGTGCTTTGCAAAAGGCGTTGTCAGGAATGCGTATTCCAACGCTTCCATCTTCGGAAACGACATTTGGAGCCAGTGCGCTGCCTGCAGGAGAGGAGTCTTTGGCGACAATAGCTTCGGGATAGATAATGCTCATCGGACTATCATTTACCTCTATCAGATCAAGTGCAATGTCGGGAATTTCTTTTACATACCTTGCCAGCATATCAATATCAGAGACCAGCATGATAAGACTTTTGCTGTCATCGCGGTGCTTGATGGATAAAACTTTAGCCACTGCTTCGCTATTTGTGGCGTCACATCCTATGCCCCAGATGGTATCGGTGGGGTAGAGTATCACTCCCCCCGCTTTTAGTACTTCTATAGCGGTATTTACGGCTTCGCGATCAATACTCTTGTCGATATGTTTATTCATTGTTTCAGTCTAATATTATTTGTGTAAGTACCGGATAATGGTCTGAAAAGGGCACTCTCTCTATTTTGTGATATGTGGTTCTGTATTCTTCCGGAATGAGTATGTAGTCCAGGCGCAGTGCCGGCCAAAGTTTGGAATATGTAGCCCCAAAGCCCTTTCCCGCCTCGACGAAGCAGTCTTTGTGGTCTTTCTGCAATTGATGGTAGGTATATGACATCGGAGTGTCGTTGAAGTCACCGCAGACTATTGTTTTCAGGCTGCATTCACTGATACTATTTACCACGTGGTCCACTTGCTCAGCACGTTTTATGTTGGATTCCTTTAGATGTCCGTGGAGAGAGATAAACTCATCGCTGAATGTATCTTTATTGAAGAGTCTCTTAACGATTGAGGTAAAGGAGATACTGTAGGACTCCAGATGGCAGTTATAGATGCGTACTATGCCCCTGTCTATCAGCAGATCTGCCCAGATAGCCAGATTTGTGCTGTTTTTGAAGGTGAGTTTTCCGCCTCCTCTTATGGGAAATTTACTGAGAATAACATTGCCGAAACTTGAGCCTGTTCCGTCAAAGAAATGGGAATGAATATAGGGATAGTCGGGGATTTCAATCAGGGAGTCTTTGTATTGTACTTTTACCTCTTGAAGGCAAATAATATCTGCTTTGAAGAGCTCAAGATAGTCGCGAATTTCTACGATAGTCTCCTTTTTTGACTTTCCATTTTTGCTTAAGGAGTATCTGCCGACATTGTATGTAACTATGCAGATACCCTCTCTCTCCTCGTCTGGGACTTCATTACCCACTTTTACAAACATATCGAAAAAAAAGAGCGATGGAAGCAGGGCTACCAATGGTATCAGCAGACGCTTCTTCATGCGGATAATGGCTATGATCAACAGAAATAGGTTCCACAACGCTATTGGAATGTAGTATAGGCCGAAAAAGAGTGGAGGCCAGAATTTAGAAGGACTGATAAATATGGAAATATAAGATATCAGTAGCGCAACTGCCGAGATAAGTAATACTGTGACTGAAATAAAACCCCCAAGGCCAAATCTGCGTTGTTTCTTCTTTTTCATAGTAATAGTTTCCGGATGTAGAAGGTCTAATGGTACAGCCGGTTTTGTTTCTTCCAGATAAGGATCATTATCAAGCCGAATAGCATTCCACCCAGATGGGCGAAATGAGCGATATTACCACCCATCCCTGTAAGACCGGTGATGAGCTCTATTGCACCGAAAATGATCACAAACCATTTGGCTTTCATTGCCACAGGTGGAAATATCAATTGCAGGCGATTGTCGGGGAAGAGCATTCCATAGCCCAACAATACTCCATAAATAGCCCCTGAAGCACCCACGGTGGGGGTTCTGAGTACAGCGGTAGCCGCAGCTATCTTTCCCGTCTCCACAAAGGCATCATACTGCAGATGTAGCACGAGGCTGTGGCACAATGCGGCCCCAATTCCAGTGACAAAGTAGAAAAGCAGAAATTTTTTACTACCCCAGATCCTTTCCAGCACCGTGCCGAAGATCATCAGGGTGTACATATTAAAAAACAGATGCCAGAAATCACCATGCATAAACATATGTGTGATTAGCTGGTAGGGCTTGAAAAATGGAGATTCAAATGCAAAAAGCGCGAGCTTTTCATACATCGTGTCTCCTATAAACCAGGTTGCAATAAGCATTATGGTATTGATGATGACCAGGTTCTTGATAACCGGTGACATCATTCCCCAAAAACCGGGGCGGCTGTATCCTTGATTCATAAATATTTCTCCAGATCTTTAACTGTAATAACAGACATGCACTTGCGTCCGTCCGGCGTGAGTCTGGACTCCTTGCAGTCAAATAACTCATCTACCAATATTTGTGCCTGGGTGTCTGACAGGGGGCCGGTGTGGCTTCTGGCTGCCGAAATGGCCAGTTTTCGGGCAAGAACCTCGCCATATTCTGCAAAATCGGCAGTAAATGTCTGTTCCCTTAGCGAGGCTACCAGTGAATCAAGGAGCGCCGGAGTATCTCCCTCCGCTACAGAATATCCCAGAGGGACTCCATACACAGCAACTGAATTGCCTCCGAAATCGCGGATGTCAAATCCTAGCTTCGAGAGTTCCTCTAGATGCTCCGCAAGGGTGAGATAATCTTCGCTCTGCAGTTGTATGTTCCTTGGGAAGAGTGTTTGCTGGGTTAGTGGTTTCTCATCCGAGAGCATGCTCAGATACCGTTCATACCAGATACGCTCCCTGGCTCTTGAGGTATGCACCAACAGGATGGCCTCACCGTACTGCGAAAGAATATAACTGCTTCCGGCCCGCAAGATCGAGGTACGCGAGATAGCCCTCTCCTCGAATAGCATCTGCTCCTCCTGCTCTTCTCCAACAGGACGAATCTGTGATGGTATGGTGGAAAACTCCCTATCCTTTCCTATGTCGAAGGGATTGAATAACGGGTCATAGTCTATCCTAGGCATTCTAATATGTTCCATGCCGTACTCCAGTGCGCTCCGACCAGGCATATTGGGGATTTCAGGCATCCCTACGGTGTCAAAGTCGATGCTCGGGACAAATGAATTCTTGCCTAGTGACTCTCTGACCGAAGCCATAATTATCTCAAATATCATCTGCTCATCCTCAAACTTTACTTCGCTCTTTGTAGGGTGGATATTAACATCAACTCTCTCTAAAGGAGTTTCGAGAAATATGAAATAGGTGGGTAGAGTATCGTCGGGGATGAGCTGTTCGTAGGCCCTCATTACTGCCTTATGCATATAAGGTGAGCGAAAATAGCGTCCATTGACAAAGAAATATTGGTTGCCGGAGGTTTTTCTAGCGGATTCGGGTTTACCAATATGCCCGCTTATTTTGACCACCGATGTATCGGTGCATATCTCCACTAGGGAGTTAATCAATTCACGTCCGAAAAGGTCGTATATGCGCTGTTTGGTGTTGGTGGCAGTACGCAGATCGTAGAGCACCTTACCATTGGAGAACATCTTAAATCTTAGTTCAGGCCTTGTGACTGCTACTCTGATGAACTCTTGGATAATGTGGCGAAGTTCTGTATTATCGGATTTGAGAAATTTGCGCCTCGCAGGCACATTGTAAAAAAGATTGCGTACCTCAAAACTAGATCCAATAGGAGATGAGGCTTCGTGGCTTGAGATGATTCGTGATTCGCTTACCTCTACCTGCCATCCTACCTCACTGTCGGCTTGGCGTGTCCTTAGGGTTACATGTGCGACCGCCGCGATGGAGGCCAATGCTTCGCCACGAAATCCATATGTGGATATGGATTCAAGGTCTTCGGCACGATCTATCTTGGAGGTTGCGTGTCGTTCAAAACATAACTCTGCATCTCCGGGAGTCATGCCGGAACCATTGTCTATCACCTGGATGAGGGTTCTGCCCGCATCGGTCACTATCAGTTGGATTGTATCCGCTCTCGCATCAATGGAGTTTTCCAGTAGCTCTTTGACTACAGAGGCGGGGCGACCGACAACCTCTCCTGCTGCTATCAGATTTGATATGTTGGCAGGTAATAGCTTTAGCATATTACCTTAAAATTTGGCCAAGACCGATGGCTACATAGTATATGGCTACCGCTAGAGCTACGAAGGTGATCAGAGTAATTACTCTTTTTATCTTTTGGTTGCCGGCCTGGCGGCGGTGTTGCTCAATACCTTTGCTAAATGAACCACGGATGCTCTCTCCTGGCACATATGGCTTGGTGTATGTAGCATCTTGTCCATCCTTTGCATCTTTCGAAGGATCTATCGGAGTGCCATCTGGGTTCTTTCCATACTTTTTGTAAATGTTTGCAATACGCTCCTTGCGCTCGTCATAATAACGTGGAGTATAGTGGAAAACCCGGTGAGAAGGTGTTTTGAAAAAGTTTATGTTGAAAAAGCCCATAATGTCACAAAATTGTCAATTGAATATTTAGGACAAAGTTAACATATTTTTTATTTTTGCGGAAAAATAGGAGGTTAATATGGAGATTCGTATAGGTAATGGATTTGACATACATAAGCTGCTCCCAGGGCTACCCCTGAAACTCTGTGGGGTGAATATTCCTTCGGAAAGGGGATGTGTTGCCCACTCTGATGGAGATGTGGCCATCCACGCCCTTTGTGATGCACTTTTAGGGGCTCTGGCCCTCGGAGATATAGGAAAACATTTCCCCGACACCTCAGATGAGTACAAAGGTATAGATAGTCGCATACTGCTTAAAAGTGTTCTTGAAATGATCACGGAACGAGGTTGGCGTATAGGCAATATCGACATAACTCTGATGCTTCAGAAACCGAAAGTAGCCCCTTATATCCTTGAAATGAGGAAAATGTTGGCCTCTGTGCTGGATTTGGATTTAGAACGCGTATCGGTCAAGGCGACCACTACTGAAAAGCTCGGGTCTATCGGCCGCGAGGAAGGAATTGCCACTTTTGCCACAATTTTATTGTTCAATTGAGAATAATCTCTATATTTGCACTCCCAAACCTTGACCTATTGTGTAATGGTAGCACAGCAGATTCTGGTCCTGCTAGTCTAGGTTCGAATCCTAGTAGGTCAACTTCTTTAACCCAATTCAATTTTTTACATAATATGAAACGTTTTATTGCAGTAATGCTGCTGTGCTTTGCGTATGCAGCCCTATTCTCTATTTCCGCAGATGCGCAACGCATAGAGAACACCAATCCCAACAAGCAGTTTATTCCCGACAAGTCCAACCATGTTCGCAATGAGGTTGTGGTCCCCGATTTTGCAGGTTATAAGGTACTTAAAGGGGACTTTCACATACACACCGTCTTTTCGGACGGTTTAGTGTGGCCTACTTACAGGATTCAGGAGGCTTGGCGTGACGGACTTGATATTCTTGCCATCTCCGACCATATCGAATACAGGCCTCATAGCCAATATATGAATGCCGACCGTAATACTTCCATGAAAATTGCCGCTCCTGAGGCTGAAAAGCTGGGCATCTTACTTGTTCCGGCAACTGAGGTGACACGTGAACAGGGTGTTATCGGCCACTTTAATGCACTTTTCATTAAAGATGCGGAATTGATGAATCTTGAGGATCCCAAGGAGGCCTTGCGTGAAGCACGCAGACAGGGAGCATTCATTTTCTTCAACCACCCCGGCTGGAGAATGGATACATGCGTTTTTTCACCATTCCAGAAAGAATTATTGGAAGAGGGTCTGATAGATGGTGTCGAGGCGGTCAACGGATTTGAGTTCTATCCGCGCGCAATTTCCTGGTGCAAAGATCTGAACATTACGCTTTTTGCCAATTCCGATGCCCACGATCCGGTTCCAGTTTATTTCAAGTACGATCGCAAGGGAGCGGAAGATGTGCGCTACAGGCCAATGACGCTGGTGCTTGCGAAGGATAAGAGTCTGGAGGCAGTTCGAGAAGCACTTGATGCAAGACGCACTATCGGCTCTTACCATGGGTATCTTATTGGCGGATTTGAATTGCTTGAGGGACTTTTTGATGCCTGTGTTTCCATTGAAAAACTTTCTGTTGTAGGAAAAAACACCAATTGGCAGCTGCGCAACAATTCTTCTTTGATATTTAGATTCAACATTGGAGGCACAGATTATATTCTGCTTCCCTTCACATCTTGTACATTGACACGTACCTCAGACATTACTTCCGTTGAGGTAACCGTGCTGAATATGTATCATTACGAGAATACTCATCCGGTATTTAAGTTGGAGCTTAAATAGCGTAGACTCTACTTTTTTTTGGCTATTTCGTTTTTTTGCGTACTTTTGCACTCCCAATGGCGAGATAGCTCAGATGGTTAGAGCGCATGATTCATAATCATGAGGTCCCGAGTTCAATTCTCGGTCTCGCTACTAAAAAGGCCGACTAAAAAATTAGTCGGCCTTTTTGGTGCGTGTTGCAAGTTACGAGGTGCGGGGTATTTTTTATCATAAATGCCAAAGCATCGAACAAATTCGCGCCAAATTCCCGAAAAGAGTAAAAAGATCTATTTCTACTGAAAGTTTGGTTGCATGTTGCGACCGTTTTGTCAGTAGGTTTTTTGTAAGCTGCTTAATCTTTTTCCTTTTCGGATTCTAAGTGCTATTTTTGCGTTTTCATTTTCTTAACCGAATAGTCAAGTAACCCGAAAAAAAATGATTAACCTGAGATTGTTGGGATTCGAGCGCTTTTTTTATAAAAAATCAAGCGTTTGGAAATGCTTTTACACGGCTATCGTGGTAGGTGTGCTACTGTTAGGCATCCTGTCAAATGCTTATGCTGCACCGATAGGCCAAATAGAAAAAGTTGCTATCTACAAACAGGTAGAAATAGTTGATATCGAACAACACCAAGAGAAAGTCGAAGTCCACCCCCAAACAGATACAATTCGTGAAGAAAAGCTGGATGAAATAATAATTACAGCTTACAAAGCCTCATTGCCGTTGAAGCTTTCGGCGAAAATGGTGAATATCATTTTACCAAAGCAGATCGAGCGTTCGCCAGTCAAAAGTATAGAGGATTTACTCAATTATCACTCAGGAGTCGATGTGCTTCAGCGCGGACCTCACGGGGTGCAGGCAGATATAACGCTCCGCGGCGGCTCATTCGACCAGACCGCAATTCTTCTGAATGGAGTCAACCTCACCAATCCTCAAACCGGACACTACAGTTTTGATATTCCCATCAATCTCTCCGATATAGAGCGTATCGAGATAGTTCAGGGACCCTCTTCCCTGATTTTTGGAGCGAGTGCTTTTTCCGGAGGTATCAATATTATCACAAAAAAGGATATTATAACCAATGCATTTGTGAAGCTGGAGGGTGGTATGCATGCTCTTTTCAATGCAGAAGTGCGCGGTGCATTAAGGGCAAAATCCTCGGTGCACTCTCTCTCGGCCGGTTATAAGCGCTCTGACGGCTATATTGCCAACAGCGATTATAATATTATGAATTTCCTGTGGCAGAGCAATTTCGATATTGATGGATCTTATATCGATATTCAGGCGGGTGTAAATGATAAGAAATATGGCGCCAATACCTTCTATGCCGCTGCATTTCCGAACCAGTATGACGATACTCAGGGATTGTTTTTTTCTATAAAAGGAGAAACAAACGGGAAAATCAAATTTATCCCTCAGCTCTACTGGAGCAGACACTATGATGAGTTTCATCTCTTCAGACCGGGTACTCCTGATATCCCTTCCTGGTACAAGGCTCCAAACTATCACCAAACAGATGTTTATGGCGTTAACCTTAATATTCAGTATATCTCAAAACTTGGGATTACACGTTTCGGGGGAGAGTTTAGAAATGAAGGAGTGTTGAGCAGCAATTTGGGTAAACCGATGCGTCAACCGAGGGATTACTACACTATGTGGGACAATCGCTCTGATATCAACTTTTTTGCCGAACACAACTTTGTTATTGATAAGCTGACTCTTTCACTCGGCGCGCTTTATAACTACAATACCGCTCTCGCCGACACCTTGAAAGCTGGCGGTTTTTATCCAGCAGTCAATCTTTCCTATCGACCGACCAATTCCGTTACTCTTTACACTTCTTGGAGTAAGGCGACAAGAATGCCGACCTTTACCGATTTATATTATAAGGCGGGAAAACATCGGGGTTTTGCCGGGCTTGCTCCCGAATATACGCAGTCGGTAGAATTGGGAATGCGTTTTAGCAGACCGGTGGTTGCTGCCAATCTGAATGCCTTTTATACCAAAGGTGACAATATGATTGATTGGATTTTCAGCACTAAAGATTCACTCTATCACGCCGAGAACCGCTCAGCCTTGAGTACTTATGGGGCGAGTGTAGACGCAAGTATAAACGTTTCATGTTGGTTGGGGGAGAGACAGCCCTTCGAGCAGTTGAGGTTTGGTTATCAATATATCTCGCAAAAAAGCGATAATGACAGCCAGGTTAATCCCATATCGGCTTATGTTTCCAACTATCTGAGGCATAAATTTACGCTCGGCATTGAGCATCGTATCATTAAAAATCTCATTTTTTCCTGGAATTTACGTTATCAGGAGCGCGCAGGCAATTATTTGAAGTATATTCCCGCTACGGCTGCTGAAAAAGCACACGAAGTTATAACACCATACGAACCCTTTGTGCTTATAGATTTGAAAGCAAATTATGCACTTGGGAAGCTCAGTATTTTCGTCAATCTCAACAATATTCTCAATACCACACACGTGGATTTCGGTAATATTCCACAACCCGGCTTCTGGTTGACGGGTGGGGTGAGTTATTTATTTGAATAATTGAAAATGTAGGAGGATTGCTTAATTGTCTGACATAAAGATGCTTGCGGCTATAATTTAAGTTGCATGCATCTTTTTTATGTTACAAAAATGTTAAATTTTTAAAAAATATTTGGAGATATAAAAATAAGCATTACCTTTGCAGTGCCCTACTTCACTAATGCACCGATTTGCGAGGAGAAGTTTTTAAGTGGTACGAGTTACGTGAATATGTAGTGAAAAACGAATATTTAATAAACAATTGAAAGCGAGTAGCCAACAACTAATGGCACTGTCTAAGCCAATAGCAAACAGCCAACAGCAAATAGCAAACAACAAACAATATGATTACAATTAACAACCTCTCGTTTAAGTATGGCAAGAAAGAAGTTTTGAACGATATCTCCATGAAACTTGAAGCCGGCAAAATTTACGGACTGTTAGGAGAAAACGGAGTGGGAAAGACCACTCTCCTGAAAATTATTTCCGGACTGCAAAAACCCTGGAAAGGATCCTGTTCTGTTTTCGGAGAAGATCCGTTTAAAAGGACACCTTCTTTTTTAAGCCGTATTTTTTATTTGCCCGAAGAGTTGGAATTTATCCAAAATGATTGCTCCATTCGCTATTTTGCGAAAATAAATGCACCTTTTTATCCTAAGTTCAATAAGGAAAAATTCGAGACAATTTTAAAAGAATTTGAGGTGGAAGGCGATAAAAAATTAAACAAACTTTCCTACGGACAGGTCAAAAAGGCAGCCTTGTCATTCGCTATCGCCACAAATGCTGAGTTGTTGCTGTTGGACGAACCGAGCAACGGCCTGGATATCCCCTCTAAAACACTCTTCCGCAGAATAATTGTACAGTATGTGTCGGATAATACCTGCACCCTGATCTCAACTCATCAGGTGCGTGATTTGGAAAACCTAATCGACCCGATTATCATTCTCGACAACAAGGCGGTACTTATGAATGCATCATTGGAGAAAATTTCAGAAAAACTCCATTTCGGACTCTACTCTTCCGTTCCTTCCAATGCTCTTTATTGGGAACCCGCTCCGGGCGGCTATATCTGCGTGATGGAAAATGATGATTTGGGAGAGAGTAAGGTAAATATTGAAGCGCTCTTCAATACCACTATGCACCACAAAAGTCGTATCAAAGAACTTTTGGCATAGGTGCAACAAAGTAATTGATTCGTAATAATCACCTTAAAACAGATAGCAATGAACAACAATATATTTCAATTCAACAGAGTAGGGAAACTTTTCCGTAGAACGTTTCAACAAAATTCCAAAACTTTTCTAAATAATACTTTGGTTTTAGCCGGACTTCCCATCTTGTTTTTACTTATAGCCAGATTGACATCCAATGAAGTACCTTCGCTTCTTTTCAGGAGCAACTTTTTGGCTTTTACCGTGGGAGTTATATTTATCTTTTCTCCATTCTTCTATTATTTCTACAATCATCCAAAAAAGGGGTTGTCAGAAGTGATGCTACCTGCATCGGTACTGGAGAAATTTGTAGTGATGCAAATGGTTTGCATGATTTCCGCACCACTTATGGTTTTGGTTTTTCTGGGCGGAAGCGATGCTCTAATTACAGCGCTCTTTCCCAAGTATCAAGACGGTTACGCAATCGCTCATTTTTTTAACAACAGGCTGACTACCGACGGTGTGCTATTGGCATTTCTTTCCTTACAAGCCCTATTCTTTGCCAATCTCTTTTTTGTAAGAAGGAAAATACTCAAAAGTATCGCAAGCTTTTTGGTTATAAACTTTTTAATATCAATAATCATATTAGTGATAATTAAAGTGATGGAATCTCGCGGCTATTTTGACGCGGTGTCGTGCAATATGAGTGTTCAGTTAAACGATCGCGGTCCATTTGAATTTTACGCAGGAGATAACGCTTTGACGATGTTTGTCATGACACTAAGAATATTTATGGGAATAGTTTTGCCGATACTCTTTATGATCGGTTCATACCGTCTAATGAAAACTAACAGGTATTGATTATGATAAACTTTGATGAACATAAGCCCATTTATCTTCAAATATCGGACTCGATTTGCGAGAAAATTCTCAACGATGAGTACGCAGAAGATGAACGAATACCTTCCATAAGGGAGATGGGGGCACAATTGGGGGTAAATCCCAATACCGTTATGCGCAGCTACGACCATCTAAAATCGCTCGATATTATCTACGACAAACGCGGCATGGGTTTTTTCGCATCGCCCGATGCAAAAAAGAGCGTGAAGAAGATGTATAAAAAGGAATTTATGGGGTTGGAAATGCTCTCCATTGCTAAGAAGATAAAACTGCTCGAGATTAGTTTAGATGATTTTGTAGAGAGCTTAAAAGATGTTTTGGAAGAACAAAAAAAGTAGAATGGTCATTTTTGGCATGAATTTTTTATAAAAAATGGATTCTGCCAAAGCAAACAACAGCATATCTTTCTTAGTTAAAAGACAAAAATGGTTTTAAGCCAAAAGCAAATAGCTAATACATAATGATTTCTCTAACAAATTTACACAAATCCTACTATACCGAAGCCATTTCGCTGCACGTACTCAAAGGTATTGACCTCACAATTGAAGAAGGCGAATATGTTTCCATTATGGGAGCATCCGGTTCGGGGAAATCCACGCTACTCAATATTATAGGAATATTAGATACCTACGATAAAGGTGAATATAGGTTAAACGGTACGCTTATCAGAGACCTTAGTGAAAAGCAGGCAGCGAAATATCGCAACGAAATGATCGGTTTCGTATTTCAATCCTTCAATCTTATCAATTTCAAAAATGCATTGGAAAATGTTGCACTCCCGCTTTATTATAAAAATGTGGGCCGAAAACAACGCAACATCATAGCGATGGAGCATCTGGATAAAATGGGACTGAAAGATTGGGCGCATCACTTACCAAACGAACTTTCAGGTGGACAAAAACAGCGTGTAGCCATTGCTCGCGCTATGATTTCAAATCCGAAAATCATTCTTGCCGACGAACCTACAGGAGCACTGGACAGTCAAACCACCATCGAGGTAATAGGTTTACTCACCGAATTGAACAAACAAGGCATCACCACTATCATCGTTACTCACGAACAATCGGTAGCCGATGCCACCAACCGCATAATCCGCCTGAAAGACGGCATGATCGAAAGCGACACCTCTCGCACCCCGAAACCCGCAACTCGTAACTTGTAACTCGAAAATGGATTATTTACAAGAAATATTCACCACCCTGCGTAAAAACAAGTTACGTACCACGCTTACCGGACTTTCGGTTTCTTGGGGAATTTTCATCCTTATAGTCTTGCTTGGTGCAAGCAACGGATTGAAAAATGGGGTGACAGCAAATTTTGAACACCGTGCCGTAAACCGTATTAACATGTGGACCGGCATCACATCGATGCCCTATCAAGGATTGAAATCGGGACGAAATCTTAAGTTTTCCGAACAGGAAATATCGGTTGTAGAAGAGGAAATACAGGAGAGTCGTTTGGTTACCGCCCGTTCCAATAGGACACAAAATATCTCTTATGGCACTGAATATGGCTCGTATCAGGTTAATGGTGTCATGCCGAGTTATGCCGAAATGGAGAAACTGGTTTTTGAGCCGGGTGACGGTAGATTTTTCAATCGTCTTGACTATACTCAGAGGAGTAAGGTAATCGTTATTGACAAACAAATGGCAGAGGTGCTTTTCAAAGAGAAATCACCATTAGGAGAATATGTAAAGGTTGGGCAACTGATGTTTAAAGTTATCGGTGTAAATTCTAAAAAAGAGCAGTGGGGCGGTCCGGTTGCCTATATACCATTCTCTACTATGCAAGTCGTATTTAATACCGATAAAAAATTCTATCAACTTGCCTTTACTGTGGAAGGGCTCGAAACGACAGCTGAAAATGAAAGATTCAATAAATCATTGCGTAATCTTATGGGGCGCCAACTTAAGTTTGATCCGGAAGACAGTCAAGCACTTTGGGTAAACAACTCGCAATCCGATTACATCGAAACGATGAAAATATTTGGTGGAGTCAACCTATTTGTCACCATTGTTGGAATTCTCACACTTATTGCCGGAATTGTGGGTGTAAGTAATATCATGTTAGTGTCGGTAAAAGAACGTACGCGTGAAATAGGTATTCGTAAAGCTATAGGAGCACCGCCGGCCTCCATATTAACTTCCATAATTTTGGAGTCCATTATTATTACCGCCATTTTCGGATACATCGGTATGTTTTTGGGGATAGGAGTTACAGAGATAATGAACTTTATTACGGAGCAGGCTGCAAATGTGGCACAAAGCGCTGACGGAGGTCCGCAAATGTCGGTATTTAAAAATCCTACCGTAAATATTGGGTACGCCATTTTTGCGACCGTTTTGCTGGTTATATCGGGAGTGATTGCCGGTTATCTGCCCGCAAGGAAAGCTGTTAAGATAAAGCCGATAGAGGCAATGAGACAGGAATAGTGTGTTAGTTTTGAGTTCAGAGTTCCGAGTATTGAGTTTTGATTTAGAATAATATGAAACAAGAGATAAATAGTCTGCCGCAATTTGAGAAAACCTCCCTTTGGAGAAGGTTCAGACTGCTTTTCGATATCGACCGCTGGCAGGAGATATGGATTACCATTACGAGCAATAAATCGCGTAGTTTTCTCACGGCATTCGGAGTGTTTTGGGGCATATTTATGCTTGTGCTTATGGTGGGCGCGGGAAATGCATTAAAAACCGGCATTTTTTCGCAAATAGAAGGGTTTGCAACCAATTCGGTCTTTTTTGCGGCAGAGCGCACTACGGAGCCCTATAAAGGTTTCAGAAAAGGGCGTGTTTGGAATATGACCAACAGTGATTTACCTATTATTCGAAATAGAGTGGATGATTTGCAATATATGTCACCAGTGCTTTTTGGAGGTGGTAATGGTGATAAAAATGTAGTGCGAGGTGATAAGGGAGGTTCCTATCTGGTAAAAGGATGCTATCCCGAATACGATTTGATCGAAAAAAGCAAAATGATCTACGGCCGATATGTAAATGATATAGATATTACTGAAAAACGCAAAGTGTGCGTCATCGGTGAACGGGTATATGAGGTGCTTTTTCATGGTGAGGATCCGGTAGGAAAGCAGATTCGAGTGAATGGGATCTATTTTCAAGTTATTGGTGTGGCGCGAAGCACATCCGGCGTGAGCATTGGCGGAGAAACTGCGGAAACCGTAGTATTGCCATTTACAACTATGCAGCAGGCATTTAATCAAGGTAATGTTATTCACTTTTTGGCAGCTACCGCTAAACCTGGTGTAGCTGTTAGAAGTATTCAGGATAAAATCACGGAAGTTTTAAAACAACAGCACCAAATATCACCTGACGACAAAGAGGCGGTTTTTAGCATGAACATCGAAGAGCAATTTAAAATGTTTAATAACCTGGAGATTGGTATCTCCCTCCTAATCTGGATCGTTGGTATTGGCACATTGCTCGCGGGAGCTGTCGGCGTCAGCAACATCATGCTCGTAACCGTGCGCGAACGCACCAAAGAGATAGGTATCCGTCGTGCTTTGGGGGCGACACCGAATAATATTATAGGACAAATTTTGAGTGAAAGTGTTGTACTGACCGTTCTGGCAGGAATTGGCGGAATTGTGCTGGGTGTGGGGTTGCTTTCGGCAGTAGGAGTAGTCCTAAGTCAAGGTGATCAATTTTTTAAAGATCCGCAAATCAGCTTCACAATGGCGGTGGGTTCACTCATTATTCTAATCGTTATCGGAATGTTGGCAGGGCTTATTCCCGCCCAACGCGCCATGATGATCAAGCCTGTCGAGGCAATTGCGGAAGAATAGAAACAAACAATATTAAACAACAACATACAATGAAAAAAGTATTTAAAATCGTAGGATTGGCCCTTTTAGGACTAGTGGTTATCGGGACATTCGTATTTCTCTATAAGAAGTCGCGTCCTATAGAAAAAATATATCAAATTGAAACCGTAACTCAAGGCACTATCGAGAAGAAAACAGTAGCAACGGGTAAGGTAGAGCCCCGCAATGAGATTCTAATCAAGCCTCAAATGTCGGGTATAATTTCCGAAGTATACAAAGAAGCAGGCGATAGGGTTGTTGCAGGCGACATTATCGCGAAAATTCAGGTTGTTCCGGATATGGTCAATTTGAGTGGAGCGGAATCGCGTGTTGCACGTGCACAACTTGCTGCGGAGCAAAGTAGGATTAATTATGAACGCGACCGGAAACTTTACGAAAATTTGGTAATCTCCAAGGAAGAGTTTGAAAAGGTGCAACTTCAATATAAAAATGACCAGGAAGAGCTACAGGCGGCCACTGACAACCTGAATTTGGTTAAAACAGGAATGACAAAAAGTACTCAGAAATCGAGCAATACATTGGTGCGTGCTACCGTGAGCGGAACTATCCTGGATATTCCCGTAAAAGTGGGTAATTCGGTTATCCAAACCAATAACTTCAATGACGGGACCACGGTTGCTTCCATTGCAAATCTTAACGATATGCTCTTTGTGGGAAAAATTGATGAAACGGAAGTTGGTAAACTCTCAACAGGAATGCCTATGGAGATAACGATTGGTGCCATTCAGGACAAGAAAATCTCAGCCGTATTGGAATATGTTTCGCCAAAAGCCACTGAGGAGAGTGGAGCCATTTTGTTCGAGATGAAAGCCAAAATGGAGATGCCTAAAGATGTCTTTATCCGTGCCGGATATAGTGCGAATGCCGATATTGTTTTGGAGAGAAAAGCTGATGTGCTGATGATTCCCGAAACATGCATCGAATTCAGTAACGATTCCTCATTTGTTTATGTGGTGAAAAATGAAAACCCGCAAGAGTTCGATCGCAAATATGTCTCTGTAGGGTTATCTGACGGTATTAATATCGAAATAATCGATGGTTTGGAGTTAGACGAGAAAGTTCGTGGAAATGAGATAATCGAGAAAAAGAAATAGTTCTGAGTATCGAGTTCCGAGTAATAATTAGTAATTAAGAGTTAAAACATGAGACAAATAATAATAGCACTATTTCTAACTATTTCCTTTACAGGAATGGCACAGCAATACACCCTTGAAGAGTGTATAGAGATTGCGTTGCAAAATAATCGTACAATAAAACAGCAGGAACTTAACAAAGAGCAGCGCAAAATTGCCTATACCCAGGCACGGAATGATTTATTACCCAGCCTTAACGCACAAGCGGGGCAAAACTTCATTTTCGGACGTTCTATCGGACTTGATAATATCTATCAAAACACCAACTCGGCTCAGACGTCCTTTGGACTGGGAGCAGATATTACCCTTTTTGATGGATTGCGTATGAAGCACAATATAGATGCGAAACGAGCTGACTTGAGCGCAGCGGAAGCTGATGTGGAAAAATATAAGGACGATATAGAAATGAGCGTGGCTACCGCTTTTCTGCAGGTTTTGCTTCAAAAAGAACTATTGCAAATCGCTAATGAACAACTTGCCTTAACCGATGAAAACATTTTTCGTCGCAATGAACTTATCCAAAGCGGAAAAATGGCGGAAGGAGAAATATACGAATTGGAAGCGCAACGCGCACGTGAAGAGCAAAACAAGGTACAGGCAGAAAGCAATTTAAAACTGGCATTGCTTGACTTAGCGCAAATAATGGAGCTTGATGATTTTTTGAATTTCGATGTTATTGTACCACCGGTAGAGGAGATAATCAAGAACGAAATGTTGTTGTCGCCAACAGATGTTTACCAACAGGCATTACTGGTTCGTCCCGAAATTCGTGCATCTGAATATCGTCTGAAAAGCAATGAGAAAGGTGTGCTTATGGCAAAATCGGAGCTCTATCCTACTTTGTCGTTTGGCGCCAATATGGGTACCGGTTATTATAAGATGAGCGAACGACCCAATGATCCATTCAGCTCCCAATTTCGTAACAATATGAGCAATGCGTTAGGTTTTAGTCTGCGTATTCCTATTTTCAACAAGTTCCAGACCCGCAATAACATCCGCACAGCAGAACTTGCGGTAGAAAACAGTCGCATTGAAATGGACAAGGTTAAAATTGAGCTTAGAAAACGTATCGAGCAGGCATACCAAAATGCCGTTGGTGCTCAAAGCAAATGGAAAGCCGCACAAAAGTCGGAAATATCGGGCAGAGAAGCATTTCGGTTTGCACAGGAGAAGTTCGACAACGGCCGTGCCAATGCATATGAACTCTTTCAGGCGAAAACCAATCTCACCCAGGTTTTGAGTGAACAGGCACAAGCAAAATACGAATATGCTTTCCGATTGAAGATACTGGAAATGTTAAAGGAGTAATTTTTACCCGACTTTCTGCATAAAACGTTTCGGATCTATAATGTACCGGCCATGAGTGCCCTCACCGAGAATATTGCCCTCCTGGTCGGTTACTTTTACATCAAAAGTAAGGCGTTTACCGTCAATTTCTGTCAGAAGTGCTTCAGCAATAACGACTGTGCCGGGTTTACAGGCTTTTTTATGTTCGATATTTACCATGGTACCCACGTTATCCAGACCCGCATCCATCAACATTGTATGTGCAGCACACTCCATTAGCGCGATCATTGCCGGAGTGGAATAGACGTGCATTGCTCCCGAATCATAATTGAAAGCAGTTTCATCTTCCCTCACTGTATGCTCCAGGGTATATTTCATCCCAACTTTAAGTTTTGAGCTCATTATCTTTATCCTTTATAGTTTTCAGTAACAGCCGCGAAAATAGGACAATTATCTGAATATTTGGGCCGAAAGGCAGGATATACTAACGTGCTCGCACTATAAAGGTCGTTTTGGGGACGGAATTACTTACAAATTCGTTGTGAGAATATTACTATAGATCGCGGGATTCTCAGATACTCGCTGTGGGAATATCGCTCCAGAGAGTGGTGTAGTACGGCGAACGGTGTTCGCTTAACTTATGTATGCTTCCATCTCCCTGAACGCCGATGCGGATTGAACCGTAACCGTATTGTTGATTTATTGAGTCGATGAGGTAAGAAATACGGGATTCGCGTTCGGCCGCTTCACCATCTTCAAAGAGTGAGCCTGTGATTTGGTCACGCTGCTCCAGACGAGTAATGACCACACCGGCTTTTTTGTAAGACATCCGGGCATCATATAGTTCTCTCAGGGCAGCGACGGCTGCCCCGACTATGGTACGTTGCTCGCAGGTAGGTTCGACAAAGGGCACAAGTATGCTTTTATAGGCTTGCGGAGCATTTTCGTGGAAGCGATTAGTCATTGCAAAGACCACCATTTCAAAAGCTACGGATCCCTGTCCGCGAAGCTTTTCCGCCGCTTTGGCGGCGAAATTGGCCACCTGACTGCACAAATCCCTGCAATCGGTTATTTCCTTCGAAAAACTGCTGGAAACACATATCGATTGTTTGGTCACAACACTGTCCTCAAATTTGATACAGGGGATGCCGCGCAATTCCCTATGCGTGCGTACTCCGGTAATGCCCATAAGCGCACGCACTCTCTCTTCATCCATTTTTACAAAGTCAAAAGCTGTACGGATGCCTCTCTGATACAGTTTTGGGGTAGTCTTGCGTCCGATACCCCATACATCCTCTACCGGAAACTTACGCAACACCTTCTCAATATCCTCCGGACGATGCATATAGCATCCTCCGCGCAATTTCGGATATTGTTTGCAGAGCTTGGAGGCAATTTTCGCAAGAGTCTTGGTAGGAGAGATGCCGATCGAGACAGGAATACCGGTATTGCGCAGACAGATGCGTGATATTTCCCTTGCATAACTTCCGAAATCTTCAATTTGCATTCCGTGCAGGTCGAGAAATACCTCATCTATGGAATAGACCTCCAATGAGGGAGCAAATTCCTGCAGTGTCAGACGTACTCTGCGCGACATATCGCCGTAGAGTGCCATATTTCCTGAGAAAACGATTACCCCGTGTTTTTCCACCAAATGACGTATTTTGAAGAAGGGAACTCCCATTTTTATACCGAGAGCCTTAGCTTCATTGCTGCGTGCTACGGCACAACCGTCGTTGTTGGAGAGCACGATGACAGGCTTCCCATTGAGATCAGGCCTGAACACCCGTTCACAAGAGACAAAAAAGTTGTTGCAGTCTGCCAGCGCATACATCGCTCTCAGACTTTTTTAATGACGTAGGTTACCAATCCCCAGACCATAAATTGGTTGTCCGGAGTAACGATAATCGGCTTGTAAGAGACATTGCTCTCGTTAGCGGGAAGCAGGTGCAATTTTTTTCCGTGGATTTCCACTCTTTTAACCGTATAGCCGCCATCGATGTAGCAGACTGCCATACAGCCGTTGAAAGGCTCTATACTCCTGTCAACTATGATAATGTCGCCCTCGTCCATTGCAGCGTCCACCATCGAGACGCCATCTATTCTGAAAAAGAAAGTGGAAGCCGGGTTACGCACCAGGAGCTTGATCAGATCGAGTTTTTCGTGAATATCCTCCGCTGGCGAAGGAAACCCAGCCTTGACGTCACCCACCATCCAACTCTCCGTAGGAAGAGTCTCTTCTATTTCATAAGGTATCATCCTTACTCAATCCAGCGGATCTTGCTCTCATCCCTGGGCTTGGCATCGGGACTTTCATCGGGATAACCGAATCCTAAAACGAGTGCCAGTGTGTAATTCTCCGGAAATTCCAACTTGTTGTAATACTCTGCGGCCTCTTCGCTCTTAAAGAAGTCGACCGGACTTCCGAGTGCAATGGAGCCAATTCCTAGTGATTTGGCAGCCAGCATCATGTTCTGGGCCATCAGGCCGCAGTCAATTTGAGCGAATCTGCTATCACCGATTGCTATAAATACAACCGTAGGAGCATTTCTGAACATGTTTTTGAAAGAAGGGTCTTCTACCATTTTCGCTCCGCGCGGATCCTGTTTCATACGTTCCACAAAAATCTTGGTGCAACCATCGATAAACTCCGGATTGTCCACAATGCGGACCTCCCAGGGCTGGGCATTCATTCCATTGGGAGCATTGATGCCGCACTTAACGATTTGGTTCATAATTTCGCGTTCAACAGCCTGGGGCTTGTATGCCCTGATGCTGCGACGTGCCATAATAGTTTCAATTACTTCATTATTCATATCATTCTGAGTTTGCTTGTCTTGATTACTGTTACAGCCGCTAAGAAGCAGCGTTGCAGTCATAATATACAAAAATAATTTCTTCATAACTAGTATATATTAAAGGGTTGGTTTAAATTATTTCATACCGAGTTTCTCGAGAAGGGCCTCCGGCTGAGGATCCCTTCCGCGGAAGTTGCGGAATAATACATCAGCATCTTCTATGCCTCCTCTGGAGAGGATCTTGTAGCGGAATTCAGCAGCTATCTCTCTGTTGAAAATGCCTCTCTCCTTGAATAGCGAGAAGGCGTCAGCTTCAAGCACTTCAGCCCACTTATAAGAGTAGTAGCCGGCAGCATATCCACCAGCGAAGATATGGTTAAACGAGGGAGAAAAGACTACGCCCTCAACAGTGGGCAATATAGCCGAATTGGCAAGTACCTTCTGTTCATAATCCACTACAGAGGCCTCTGGTACAGATGTTATAGTATGCCAAGACATATCAGTGAGGCCGTAGTTGAGCTGTCTTACGCTGGCATATCCGGCAAGGAAGTTTTTGGCGGCAATAATTCTGTCAATCAGATCCTGAGGAATTACTTCGCCTGTTTGATAGTGCTTTGCGAAAGAGTTCAGATACTCAGGCTCGTATGCCCAGTTCTCCATAATCTGTGATGGAAGTTCTACAAAGTCTCGGGCAACATTAGTGCCTGTCAAAGTGCTGTAAGTACCCTCTGCAAGTATTCCGTGAAGCGCGTGCCCGAATTCATGGAGAATAGTAGTGAATTCATAGAATGTAATCAGAGATGGAGTATCGGAAGTAGGTTTGGTAAAATTAGTTACCAATGATACGTGAGGTCTCTCCTCGACTCCATTGTAGAAGCCCTGCTCTCTGAAGGAGGTCATCCAGGCACCGCCCCTTTTGCTCTCGCGCGGAAAATAATCGATGTAGAGCAGAGACATAAACCTGCCATTCTCATCTTTTACCTCAAATACCTTCACATCGGGATGATATACGGGTAAGTTGGGATTCTCTTCAAATTGTAGTCCGTAGAGACGTTCGGCAAGATCAAAAATAGCAGCCTGTACGCTTGAGAGCTCAAAATAGGGTTTGAGCAGCTCTTCGTTGAGCGAGTATCTTTTTTCCTGGAATTTTTCCGACCAGTATGAGAAATCCCATGGCATTAATTCTCCTTCAAAGCCGTTAGCTGTAGCATAGGCCTGAATCTCGGCTACGTCCCGTCTGGCGAAAGGAAGGGATTTCTGCATCAGGTCAGCAAGGAAATTGTTGACCGTGGTGGGATTCTTAGCCATCCTATCTTCAAGTGCATAATCAGCATAGGTCTCATATCCCAGCAACTGTGCTACGCGGATACGTAGGTCTACTATTTTGCGAATATTTTCGGTATTGTCAAACTCTCCGCCGATACATTTGCTGTTGTATGCTCTCCAGAGCTCTTCTCGCAGTTCGCGATTGGTGCTGTATTTGAGGAAGGGGCCGTAACTTGGATAATCGAGAGTAAATATCCATCCCTCCTTACCTTTGGCCTTCGCATCTGCAGCGGCCATTTCCTTTACATAGTCAGGAAGTCCGGCAAGGTCGGCTTCGTCAGTAATTTCAAGTATATATGCATTGGTGGCGCCAAGCACATTGCGTCCGAATGTGAGGGTGGTTACTGAGAGCTCCTCCTGCAATCGTGCGTATTCCTCCTTTTTGTCATCAGGGAGATTGGCTCCGTTACGGGTAAAGGATTTGTAACTCTCCTCCAGAAGTTTTGCCTCTTCCTGGTTGAGTCCCAGGTCATCTTTCATCTCATAAACCGCCTTCACCTTCTGGAAGAGTACAGGGTTGAGGATTATGGACATGCTATATTCTGTCATCATGGGGGCTACCTCTTCGGCAATCTGCTGCATCTCTTCGTTGGTGCAGGCTTGGTTGAGGTTGAAGAATATACCTGCGACACTATTAAGTGTGCGTCCGGAGGTATTGAGCGGCTCTATAGTATTGGCGAAAGTCGGTTCTTCAGGATTGTCAACAATAAGCTGGATTTCAGCTTTAGCCTCTTCGATGGCCGCAATAAATGCCGGCTTATAGTGTTCTGTTTTTATTTTGTCGAATGCCGGAGCCTGAAAGGGGTGTGGGGAAGTCTGTAGCAAAGGATTTTCTTTCATTGTGCAGGAAATAAGCATCAATGCGGCAAGTGATGCCGCAGCGAATGTTCTGGTGAGTTTCATATTATGTGTAATAATTTGTTTTCTGATTCTCAAAGATAACGATTTTAAGTCAAAAAATACTCATTCTTTGAGAGAGAAATGAACCTCGCCGTTGGCAGAATAGTAATAACAATATTCATAGATGTGATAGCAAGTGCGTCCCAGGATTCGTTTGTCCATAGATGTAAAGTATCCGAAATCAAAGGCAAGCATACTCAACTCTCTGGTGTCGATACTCTCAATGCCTCTGGAAAGCAGAGAACGGATAATCTCGCGGTTGCGCGAGAGGATTCTATTGACACGATTCATACCTTTGTTTCGCTCCCTACGGAGATAATTGTGGTAATCATTTCTGCAACTGTCACAGCAGAAGATCTTGTCACTTCTACCGACGAATCTTTCCCCGCATCTCTTACAATGTCTCTTTGTTTCCATACAGATCTTCCATTAAATTGACACAAAGTTTATTTTCAATGACAAAATTACTTGAAAATATTTACACTCATGTGTTGAAAAAACAATTTTAACGGATCACAGCGTATTAAACGGATATAAGTATTTAGAGTATGGATTGATGGCGTTGATCTTCTTTATTTTGTATTTGAAACAAAAACCAATTATTATGAAAAGAACATTTATCAATCGGGTAGAGTTGAAAGGACATGTGGGCCATGATCCGAAAATTACAGAAGTGGGAAACTCTCAGGTCGCCAGATTCTCCTTAGCGACCAACGAGACATTTAAGGACAAAAAAGGTGAAATTAAGGAGGAGACCACCTGGCACAATATTACTGCCTGGAGCGGACGTAATATTGATGACTTTTCGCTCATTCGCAAAGGTCTCCTGGTTTCGGTTATCGGGCGTATACGCAATGTCAGATACACATCCAGTAGCGGTGATGAACGACAATTTATGGAGATTCTTGCCAGCAAAGTGACCGTAGTGCCACCGGAAGAGTAGCTGTCTTGCATTTTGGCTCAACTTTCGGCAATAGCGAGCCATATATTGCCGAAAGTTGTTAAATTTGTAGTTTAGTGCAATAAACAGATGATTATGGCTCGTGACTTATTTCTTTATGATACCCTCAAAAGGGAAAAACGCATCTTTAAACCTGTAAATCCCGGACATGTCGGAATGTATGTCTGCGGTCCTACGGTATATGGCGATCCTCATTTGGGCCACGCCAGGCCCGGTATCACTTTCGATCTGCTTTTCCGTCTATTCAGACATCTGGGATACAAAGTCAGATATGTGAGCAACATTACCGATGTTGGTCACCTTGAAAACGATGCTGACACAGGTGAAGATAAGATTGCAAAGAAAGCCCGTCTTGAGGAGCTGGAGCCTATGGAGGTGGTACAAACCTATACCCTGAGATATCATGAGGCTATGAAGCAGTTAAATGTTCTGCGTCCTTCAATTGAGCCCAGGGCTTCAGGTCACATCATCGAACAGATAGAGCTTGTTAAGACTATTCTTGATGCCGGCTATGCCTACGTCAGCAATGGTTCAGTCTATTTTGATGTTGAAAAATATAACAGCGTTCACAAATACGGAGTGCTTTCAGGTCGTATACTCGACGATATGATGGCCGGTTCTCGCGAGTTGGACGGACAGGAGGACAAACATTCTCCCAACGACTTTGCCCTCTGGAAAAAGGCACCCCCAGAGCATATAATGCGCTGGCCTTCCCCCTGGAGTGTGGGCTTCCCGGGATGGCATCTCGAGTGCTCGGCAATGAGCGAAAAGTATCTCGGAGAGGAGTTTGATATACACGGCGGCGGTATGGATCTGATATTTCCTCACCACGAATGCGAGTTGGCTCAAAATGTCGCTTCACGTGGCAAGGGGGGTGTCAACTACTGGGTGCATAACAATCTGATCACCATCAACGGCCAAAAGATGGGTAAGTCCAAAGGCAACTTCATTACACTGGAAGAGTTGTTTGCAGGCAAACACGAAGCCCTGGATCAGCCCTATTCACCTATGACTATCAGGTTTTTCATCCTTCAGGCTCATTATAGGAGCACTCTGGACTTCAGTAACGAGGCATTGCAGGCTGCAGAGAGGGGACTTAAACGACTTATGCAGGCAACTAAAGATGTCCGTTCACTCAAACATTCGGTTGAAGCTCCCCGATTGAATCAAGTGACCTCCATTGAAGAGGAGATCTATGAGGCGCTGCTCGACGATATGAATACACCTGTGGCTCTTTCCTCTCTTTTCGAGGCGGTGAAGATCGTCAATGGAGCCAAAGATAAAGGAGAGGTGCTCAATGATGCCGATTATGATACGCTGACCAAACTCTTTACGGAGATTGTTTCAGATGTGCTCGGCTTGACGGATGACCGTCAAGATTCAGCAGCTGAGTCGGTAATAAGTGGTCTTATGGGTATGATACTTGCGAACCGCAATGCAGCAAAAGCCGCAAAGAACTGGGCTGAAAGCGACCGGATCCGGGACGAACTCAAATCTATCGGGATCCAGATCAAAGATACCAAAGAGGGCACAGAGTGGGAGCTTACCAAATAATATTATAACAACTCCACTCTCTGCTTTGCTACAGGTATTCCAAGCTGGTCACGGTATTTGGCTACCGTGCGTCTGGCTACCTTGTAACCCTTTTCCGAAAGGGCTTCAACTATGCTTTCGTCCGTCAGTGGAGCGGTTTTGTCTTCGTTGTCTATAATCCGGACGAGGACATTTTTAATCTCGCGGGTAGAAACCTCCTCTCCATCTTCATTAAGAAGGCCTTCAGAGAAGAAATATTTCAACGGATAGATTCCGAAATGAGTTTGGATATATTTGCAATTGACAACTCTGGAGATGGTTGAAATGTCGAGATTGGCCTTTTCGGCAATATTGCGAAGCACCATTGGCTTGAGTTTGGTTTCATCACCATCCATAAAGTATTCTCTCTGAAAGTCTATAATGGCGTTCATTGTGTTCTGAAGAGTGTTTTGGCGCTGCTTTATAGCCTCGATAAACCATTTGGCGTCGTCAAGTTTCTTTTTAACAAAGGTGACGGCCTCCTTACCTGCTTTGGTGTTTGCATTTGAGCCCTTTATCAGCATATCTGCGTAGCGTCTGTTGACTCTGAGCTCAGGTATGGAGTATCTGGGCATCGTCATCACCAATTCGCCCTCTTTGAGCTCCAGTATGAAATCCGGAATCACCTGTTGAGTTTGTTCTGAATAGGAGTCGTCAATCTGTCCGCCGGGGCGGGGATTAAGGCGCTGGATCTCTTCAATAGCCTCTTTGAGCTCATCATTTGTGACACCCAGCCGGGACATGAGTTTGGAATAGTGCTTTCTGGAGAATTCGTTGAAATAGTCCCTGAGGATGGTTTCGGCAAGTTGTTGCGAGGGAGTTTGTTTCTTGGTGGCAATTTGCAGCAGGAGACACTCTCTAAGGTCTCTTGCGCCGACGCCTACAGGCTCAAACTCCTGTATTATAAATAGGATCTCCTCTAGTTCATCTTCAGTGGTTTCAATACCCAGACGGAAGGCGATATCATCCGTAAGGGAGTCCAGATCACGCCTGAGGTATCCATCGTCCTCAAGCATTCCAATCATGAAGTTAGCAATTTGCTTTTTTCTGTTGTCAAGAGAGTAAAAACCAAGTTGTTTTATAAGATTTTGGTGAAAACTTTCCTGAACGGAGAATGTATTGTACTGAGGCTTGAGGTCTTTGCCCTGATTATTGACACGAAGTTTGTATGAGGGTGTGGGATCGTCATGATCGTATGAGTCAAGGGAAATATCAGTTGTATCCTCTTCCTCGGATTCAGGTATAACTTCATCCAGGACAGGATTTTCTTCGATCTCCCTCTGTATCTTCTGCTCAAGTTCCAGCATCGGCAGCTCCAGAAGCTTGATGGTTTGAATCTGCAGCGGAGAGAGCTTTGTAGTCTGTGTCTGTTGTAATGTCTGCTTTAACATTTCATAACAAAGGTAATAATTTTTCCATCGTTTTGACAATTTGGTTATCTTTGGGCCATAATATCACGGAGTAATGAGCACTTATCGTAAATGTGTCTCTTTTTATCATAACATAACACAAAATGATGCGATTCATCAAAAAATTATTTTTTGTCCTGACGCTCCTATCAGGAATTTCTATGTTAGCATATTCCCAGTCGAATCTTGTTTCCTGGAAAATTGCTTCGGAGGCTTCTGGTGACAAGACCTTCGATATAAAAATAACGGCTTCCATTGCTCCCGGATGGCATATGTACGATCTGGGGCCTTATGAAAACGGCCCTAATGCCACAACATTTATCTTCACCCTTCCCAATGGTGTGACCAAGGTGGGAGAGATCAGTTCCATTGAGAAGCCTATCAAGGTGGATGATCCGATGTTCGGTATGGTAATCGGCTACTACAAAAAGAGTGTCACTTTTGTTCAGAAGGTAAAACTTGCAGTACCGAAAGCCACTGTGGAGGTAATGGTCGAGTGGATGACCTGCGACGATACCAGCTGTACTCCGCCGGATGACCATACCATGAAAATAGAGCTGCAAGCACCCTTTCTTGCATCGGAAGTGCAGAATGCTACAGCTCAGGAAGCTCCCGGACTTACTCAGGAAGAGTCTGACGAGATTGCCGCTGTCTCATCACCTGATAGTGAAGTTCAGATGTCGGCCCCCGAAAGGGCTACAAGGGGCGGTTCGCTTTGGGCTATGATCATTGAGGCTATATTATGGGGATTTGCAGCACTACTGACTCCTTGTGTTTTCCCCATGGTGCCTATGACGGTATCATTTTTTATTAAGGGTTCTGAGGACAAGGCAAGGGGCAGGTTCCGCGCCATAATGTACGGTGTATTTATAGTATTACTATATACAGTTCCTATTGCGGCTATAATCATCATAACACGTTTGGTTGGAGGAGATGCCGTCACTGCAGATATCTTCAACTGGTTGGCCACCCACTGGCTGCCCAACATCCTCTTCTTCCTGGTATTTATGGCCTTTGCCGCCTCCTTCTTTGGTGCATTTGAGATAGTAATGCCAAGCAAGCTGGTCAATAAGAGTGACCAGCAGGCGAGTAAACGTCAGGGATTGGGAGGAGTATTTTTCCTCGCTCTGACTCTCGTGCTGGTATCCTTCTCATGTACAGGCCCCATTGTGGGTACGGTACTCATAAAATCCACTGCAGGTGAGTTTTGGACCCCAATTATCACTATGCTGGCCTTCTCTTTGGCTTTTGCGCTCCCTTTCATGATTTTCGCCCTCTTCCCCTCTCTGCTGAGTAATATTCCCCAGAGTGGTGGATGGCTCAACTCCGTTAAGGTGGTGCTTGGATTCATCGAGGTGGCACTTGGTTTTAAGTTCCTCAGTGTTGCTGATCAGGTCTATCACTGGGGACTCCTGGACAGGGAGATTTATCTTGCGATATGGATTGTCTGCTTTACATTATTGGGATTTTACCTGCTGGGCAAACTCAAGTTCAAGCACGATAGCGACCTCCAGCACATTGGCGTATTCCGCCTGGTACTCGCCATTGCCTCCTTCAGTTTTGTAGTATATATGATCCCAGGTATGTGGGGTGCTCCTTTAAAAGGCCTCTCCGGTTATTTGCCTCCTATCAGCACACAAGATTTTGTGATACCAACCGATGGGAGTCGGACCACTCAGACAGAAGCTGCAAGCACATATACTGTCAAGTATGGAGATTTTCTTAAACTTCCTCATGGATTGAGCGGCTTTTTTGACCTGGAGGAGGCTCAGGCTCACGCCGAAAAGGTCAGCAAACCGGTATTTGTGGATTTTACCGGCCACGGATGCGTCAATTGCCGTGAGATGGAGGCGAGAGTGTGGAGCGATCCCAGGGTGCTTGAGATTCTCAAAAGGGATTATGTCATCTGTGCCCTCTATGCAGATGATAAGAAACAGGTCCCTGAGGAGAATTGGGTGACGAATGATAATGGAAAAGTACTCAAAACACTCGGCAAGATCAACTCCCATTTTGCATTGACAAGATACGGAGTCAATGCACAGCCATATTATGTTCTGGAGGACAACAACGGCAGGCAGTTGGTGGAGCCCCGTGGCTACAACCTCGATGTGGAATCCTTCATTCAATGGCTTGAAGAGGGAGTTAAGGCATACAAAAGTAGAGAACAACATTAGTAGACATTATATGAAAAGATGAGTCAGGATAAAGCTCTAAAGATCGATGTGCGGCAAGTAATTGCTGCTAAAAGTCCGTCGCTGGCGAAGAAACTTCCGGGATTTGTAATCAACCGGATTAAGAAACTTGTTCATCAGGATGAGATCAATGAGATTCTCTCACTCTATGGACACTATCAGGGAGTGGAGTTTGCTACGCATGTGCTGGCGCATCTGGGCATCACATACACTCCTCACGGAATGGAGAAGATCGATCCGTCAGGAAGGTATATTTTTGTCTCCAACCACCCTCTGGGCGGATTAGACGGTATGGTGTTGATTTCTCTTATTGGTACCATCTTTCCTGATATCAAATTTGTTGTAAATGATTTCTTGATGCATGTAAAGCCATTCGAACCGCTTTTTATTCCGGTAAACAAAGTAGGAAAGATGAGCCGTGAATATGCACAGCAAATCAATGATACCTACTCATCCGATTCTCAGATACTCTATTTCCCTGCGGGACTTTGTTCAAGGAAGATAAAAGGAAAAATTACAGATACCCAGTGGCGTCCTAATTTCCTTAAAAAGGCCATTGCCCACAATCGGGATATAGTGCCGATATTTTTCTCGGGACGAAATTCCAATTTCTTTTATGCTCTGGCGAAGATCAGAAAATTTCTCCGCATCAAATTCAACATCGAGATGCTTTTCCTTCCTCACGAATTATTTAAACAGAAAAACAGCAGTTTTGAGATCTGGTTTGGTGACTCGATACCCATCGGGAACATCACTTCGGAGAAATCGCTGAGAGAATGGACAGATATTATAAGAGACAAAGCCTATGAAGCCAATAATCCAACCGGTTGATCGTAAACTGATAATCAACGAACTTACTCCGGACAAATACATCAGGGATACTAATAGGGGTGGTAATATGCTCTATGATGTAACTGCAACAGATTCTCCCAATATAATGCGCGAAATAGGGCGTCTGCGTGAAATTTCATTCCGCAGCTCCGGTGGCGGTACCGGAAATGATGTAGATATTGACGAGTACGATATTGATCCTGACAATCCTTATAGACAGCTGATAGTTTGGGATCCTGACCAGATGGAGATTGTGGGTGGTTACCGCTATATTGATTGTTCCGGTGGCTTGGACCCCGCCAAGATGGCTACAAGTAAGCTTTTTAATTTTTCAAAACGCTTTCTAAAGGATATTCTGCCATATACCATGGAGCTGGGGCGCTCTTTCGTGCAGCCACTCTATCATCGACTCAATCTCAAACGCAAAGGTATCTTTGCACTGGACAATCTTTGGGATGGTCTTGGGGCACTCACTGTAAAATATGATACTCACCGCTATTTTTTTGGCAAAGTGACGATGTACTCCACTTACAACGTCAAGGCGCGTAACATACTGCTCTATTTCCTCAACCATTTTTTTCCTGATAAGGAGTCACTTGTAACCCCCATAGATCCGCTTGACACCGATGCATCCAATCCCTACTATGCCTCTCTTTTTGAAGGTATGGAGTATAAGGAGGCGTACAAACAACTCGTAGCCCGCCTCAAAGAGATGGGTGAGTTGATACCTCCGCTGATCAACTCCTATATGAGTCTTTCGCCGAGTATGCGCGTATTCGGCACTTCTATAAATAGGGAATTCGGGGGAGTGGAGGAAACAGGTATATTGATGAATATTCAGGATATTTATCCCGAAAAGATTGAGCGGCACATTGCATCGCTCAAGAATCTTAAGGACAAAATCAAAGGGAAGTACCGCTGGTGGAGACGATAGGATATCCTATTTGCTCTCTTACAATAAACACAGAAGGGTATCTGCTACTTATTTGACTTGCAAACTGCTGCGCCTCGTATTTGGTGCGGAAGTCGCCAACAGTCACCTTGAAGTAAGGATTGACATGGCTGAGATAGGCCTTTATGTGGGGATATTCCCTTACAAATTGGTTGGCGATAGCTTCAGAGCGCATTCTGGCATTCTGGCTGTTGTCAAAATAGATTCTTATACGATAACCGATAATTACACGCTCGGAGTTGCTGTTTATATGGCTAAGAAGAGCATTGCGTAGGGTACCGGATTGTCTTACGATGACTGTACCGCCGCCGGGGAATGATTCACTAAGCAGCGAGAATATCTGTCTGCCTGCAAGCAGAGTGTCAACCTCCACTTCCGTGCTGACATTGATAGTCGTGTCTTGCGGGATGAATCGATTCTGCGCCAGGAGATTGCTCAAAGGTATGCAAAGTAAGATTGCAAGTGTGGAATATATTCTTTTCATAATGATTTTCATTGGGATTGTGAGTCAGGTAAAGTGGATTTGAAAGCGCGAATCAAGTCACCGAGTACTACTCCTTTGCCGGAGAATCTTTTTCTGATTCCGCCGGAAAATACTATACTGTAGTCTACCGTCATATTTTCAACGTCGAGATTTTCCATCGAAAAACCGCCCGCTGCAAGAACGGAGAGGGGGTTGAGCAGTTCCGTATCGATCTTCCACTTTAAGGAGTCTTCACTGTTGGGAGGGATGACCATCTTCTCGTCGGAGGTCAGAATTGCGAAAGGATCGCCGTTGCCGCTATAAATGGTGGCCTCAAGGTCCTTTGCGGTAAAGGTGGTAGAGGTGGGGTTGGCAACGCCCACATTGAGAGTGAGAGTAGCGCTGACACTCCCTTTTCCAAATGATATGTTGTCGATTTTTTCTATAGCGTAGGATTGGAACTGAAGCTTCTTGTAGTTCTGGCAGCCGCCAATCAGCAGCAATATTGAGAGTAAAAGCAGGATGTTGCGCAATGATTTGTATCTCATATCAGCCTTTTTGTTTTCGCAAAGATATAAAAAACTTATCTTTGCGATATGAGAGACAACAAATTCCATTCCGTCAAACCGATACTTGATCCTAACAAGCCACAGTTGTATATTGAGACCTATGGTTGTCAGATGAATGTCAACGATAGTGAGGTGGTGCTCTCCGTGATGCAGGATGCCGGTTATTCACTCTGCGAGAAGATGGAGGATGCCGATGTTATCCTAGTTAACACCTGTTCTGTCAGGGAAAATGCCGAGCAAAGGGTTTTCGGACGCCTTGACGTGTTTCGTCTGGAAAAGAAGCGCCGTCCGAATATTGTGGTAGGGGTTATTGGGTGCATGGCAGAACGTCTTAAGGATCAGTTGTTTGAATATCCGGTGGTAGATGTGGTTGCCGGTCCGGATGCATACCGTGAACTCCCCCGTCTTGTGGAGGAAACAAAAGCGGGTACGGGACAAATCAATGTACATCTTTCTCATGAAGAGACCTATTCTGATATATCGCCGGTGCGTATGGACCGAAACGGTGTAACTGCATTCATCTCGATTATGAGAGGTTGCAACAATGTTTGCTCTTACTGCATAGTCCCTTATGTGCGTGGGGCAGAACGTAGTCGCGATCCTCAGAGCATTGTCAGAGAGGCGGAGTCTCTCATTGCCAATGGCTACAAGGAAATAAACCTCCTCGGACAGAATGTCGATTCCTACCTTTGGCTGGACCCTCACAACCCCTCCCGTCAGGTCAACTTTGCGCGTTTGCTGGAGCAGGTGGCACTGATAGATCGTAAAGTAAGGGTACGCTTCTCCACTTCGCACCCTAAAGATATGGGCAATAGTGTGCTCTACACTATGGCAATGTATGACAATATCTGCAAGCATATTCATCTCCCCGTACAATCGGGCAGCAACTCTGTGCTGGAGAAGATGAACCGAAAATATACCCGTGAAAATTATCTGGAGCGTATAGATAAGATTCGCGAAATACTTCCGGATTGCGCCATCACAACCGATGTGATAGCGGGATTCTGCTCCGAGACCGAGCAGGACCATCTTGAAACTCTCTCCCTCTTGGAGGAAGTGCAGTTTGATGGAGCGTTCATGTTCCAATACTCCGAAAGACCCGGGACAAGAGCAGCAAGACAATTTAAGGACGATGTTCCACCGGAGGTCAAGACCGCGCGCCTCAATCAAATTATCGCCTTGCAGAATGAGATCTCACTGCGTAATAACCAATATATGGTGGGTTGCGAATTCCGGGTGTTGATAGAAGGGACTTCCAAACGTTCCGAAGAGGAGCTGATGGGTCGTACCTCCCAGAACAAGACTTGTGTGTTTCCCGCAGCAGGCCATAAAGCCGGTGACTTTGTCAGAGTAAAAGTGCTCTCCTGTACCTCAGCTACTCTGATTTGTGAAGTAATTTCTTAAAAATCAACCATATGAAACGTATAATCCTCTCTCTTTTCATCTGCCTTTTGCTCGCCGGTTGCGGTCACAAAAAGCAGGTTGATATGATTGTAATAAACGCCAATATCTACACTGTCAATGAGGATTTTTCCAAAGCGCAGGCATTTGCCGTCAATGAGGGTAAATTTGTAGCCGTAGGCTCCACAAGATACGTTAAGGCAGATTATAAGTCGGATAACGTACTTGACCTGAGGGGTACAACCGTTACCATTTATCCGGGCTTTAATGACTGCCACGCCCATCTCACTTCGCTTGGGTATGCATTGCTCAAAGTAAATCTGAGAGGTGCCACATCTTATGCAGAAATGGTGGAGCGTCTCCAAAAAGCGCAGCAGGAGCATAATCTGACCTGTATATTGGGTGAAGGATGGGATCAGAACGACTGGACGGATGACAACTCGATGCCCACTTATCACCGTCTCAATGAAGCCTTTCCCGACATTCCGGTAATCCTCACGAGAGTGGATTATCATGCGACTTTGGCTAATAAGTCAGCCATTGAGCTCGCAGGAATGAAGGATAATGGCACGGGCCTCTTTATGGAGGGTTCAGGAGCTCAACTTGGAAATATCACACCCAAATATAGTTCTCAGGAAGTTGCAAACATTATCCTTACCGCACAGGAAAAGTGCTTTGCTGCAGGTCTGACCTCCGTCTCATCCATGGGTGAGTCGCTCAGAAATCTCCTGATATATGACTCACTCTCCACAAGTGGCCAAATCAAATTGCGTATAGACGCATATCTCTCGGCTTCAAGGGCAAATCTGGAGCACTTCCCTGCTCCCTATAGTAATGACCGACTACGCATTGCAGGTCTTAAGCTATTCCAGGACGGAGCTCTCGGCTCCAGAGGCGCACTGTTGTTAAAACCCTATTCTGATGCTCCCAAAACACGTGGCATACATGTCACCGGTGACGAGACATTCCGCGCCTACCTTCAGTGGGCTGACGAGCACGGATTCCAGGTGGCCACCCATGCTATCGGTGATGCTGCCAACCGTAATGCTCTCGATATGTATGGTGAAGTCCTCAAGGGAGAGAATGACCGCAGGTGGCGTATAGAACATGCTCAGGTGATCAACCCTGCAGATATGGACAAATTTGGTAAATTTTCGATCATTCCCTCCGTTCAGCCGACACACTGCACTTCAGATATGTTCTGGGCAGCAGAACGTCTGGGCGATAGAATCGAGCATGCATATAACTTTAAACAGCTTATGGACCAGCTCGGATGGATTCCTACCGGCACCGATTTTCCGGTGGAGGACATCAGTCCCATAAAGACATTTTATGCGGCAGTATTTCGCAAGAACATCGATTTTCTTCCCGAAGATGGATACCGCATGGATGAAGCCTTAATAAGAGAAGAAGCCTTGCGCTCAATGACCATTTGGGCTGCAAAAACCTCTTTTGAAGAGGATATAAAGGGCAGTATCGAGCCCGGAAAATATGCAGACTTCATCATCACTGACAAAGACATCATGACTGTCAGTGAACGGGAAATCCTCTCCACAAGAATTCTTCGCACTTATGTGGGAGGAGAATTGGTATTTAAATAGTCAGATCTTTCAGATCTTGTCGCCGTAGGCGAGATCACCCGCATCACCCAGTCCGGGAACAATGTAGGATTTGTTGGTAAGTTCTTCGTCTATGGCTGCCGTCCAGAAGGTTACCTTTTTGTGGGGAAGATTTTTGGAGAGGTAGTCGATACCGTATTTTGACGCTACAGGACATACGAAGTGCGTGTGTATCGGAGTACCGCTCTCCAGTAGTCTGTCATAAGCCAGTACCGCAGATGCGCCGGTGGCAAGCATGGGGTCGGAAATAATCACTATCTTATTCTCTACTGACGGAGTGCTGGCATATTCGAGTTGAATGGTGAATTTATTATCCTTGCCGTACTTGCGATATGCGGCGATAAAGGAGTTTTCAGCTTTGTCAAAATAGTTGAGAAGGCCTTGATGCAGCGGAAGTCCTGCCCTTAAAATGGTACTGAGGACAATTTTGTCATCTGAGAGGTTGCAATTGGCTATTCCCAGAGGGGTTTCCACCTCTTTGCGTGAATAAGTGAGGGTTTTGCTGATCTCGTAAGCAAAGATTTCGCCGATCCTTTCAAGATTTCTGCGGAAACGCATACTCTCTTTCTGAATAACTACGTCCCTGAGTTCCGCAATATAGCGGTTGAGGAGGGAGTTTTTTTCGCTTAGGTTAATGATTTTCATATGCAGTGGTCGTTTTGTTTATACTCGACTACTAAGTTACAAATTTTCGTCGGAAAAACTATAAAATTTGTTTTTTGAAATGATAATGTGGTCGGTAAGAGAAATATCGAACAAAGCGGCAGCATCGCGCAGGGCTTCGGTCTGACGCATATCTTCACCACTCGGTCTGGGATTGCCGGAAGGGTGGTTGTGTACCAGTATTATACCGGTAGCAAGATGTTCCACGGCCTTTTTGACGATGATTCTGATATCAAATATGGTGGAACTGATACCGCCCTGGCTGACTCGTTCCTTGCCTATGAGACGGTTGGAACGGTTGAGGTATAGCACCCAACACTCTTCGTGGGGAAGATTGCTGATGATGGGCGACATTATGCCGTTTACCTGAATTGAGCTGTGGATCTGCGGCATCGGTTCGGGAATCTCGGCGGCCATTCTTCGTCCGAGTTCGAATGCTGCAAGGATGGAGAGAGCTTTGGCCTGACCTACTCCGTTGATTCTCATTAGTTGATGTGCCGTAAAAGTCGAGAGTATGTTGAGGCTGTTTCCCGCCTTCAGGAGAATCTCTCTCGAGAGATCGATTGCGTTGAGGTTTGCGTGGCCGGATCTCAGCAGGATTGCTATCAGCTCCGCACAGGTGAGGGCAGAGGCCCCTTTGGACATCAATTTCTCACGTGGTCTCTCTTCTGCATGCAATAATTTGATGTTCTTTGTCATAAATTGTTCCTTAACGATATAAAAAAACTTTCCAAAGATTGGAAAGTTTTCTTTACTCCATATGTCAAAAAGACAAATTATAGAGCCTATTTTACAAATCGGGCGCTCTCAGGTTGGGGTCCACTACTTCAAACAGGAGTTTTTCTCCGCTATCGCTTTCAAAGCGGATAGTCCATTTTCCGCTCAGCCGGTCGGTGGGAGAGAAAGCGGCACTATGAGTGTAAAAAGTTCTGGTGAGCTTCGAGTCAAATGAATAGTTGCCGGTAAGTGTCACCACGTAAGCCTTCCCCATCCCGTAATACTCTTCAATATAACTTACCCTTCCGGGGAGTTTGTCGGCATAAATGCGTAGTCTTTTCCCATTGACCTCATAAGGTATATCGGTAAGGTAAAAGTTGATCTTAGACTTTGTAAGCTCTCCCCATGAGGTGCTATTGGTACCAATTGCAAAACATAGTACTGCATTCATTTTCGAATCGGATCCCGAAATAAAAGTAAAAGTGCTTCCTTCCTTTGGAAATGTTGTTTCTGAAAAGGTATTCTCCTGCACATCCCAACTCCCGACACCTATTTTCTCACAAGAAATGGTTCCCATCATAATAAGAGCCATTACAAATATCAATCGAGTTTTCATATCATAAATAGTTTAAAAGTAAGACATCTAATTGAGCTTGAGTGAAGTAAAGGTTTACCATATAAGCAGAATTAGTAATGAATTCAGACAAAGATTTGATAAAAATCCCGAGTCTGTCAATGTCGTATATCGGAACTCCAGAGATTGTATCAATTACGTAATTATAATAAGTAGAGAAAGTGCTCTGGTTTACATTGTCAGCAAGATCAATAAATAAGGGGGAGTATATACCCGAGAGCCAAAACTGCCTATGTTGCGTGTTAAAAAATGTATATTCTGCTAATGTAAAAGATATATCTTTATCAATATAATACTTTCTACTCAAATGAAAGCCAATAAACGATGCATAGGATTCATGGATAAGTTGTTGCTCATATGAATTATAAAAAGATGTACCTTGTGCATAATCTTTTCGTGCATGACCTATTTCATGAAATATAGTCCCCATCAGCTCCGGAAGGGTACTTCCATTATTATATATGATAATATTTGCTCCGTCAGCCACCACATCATCCCAATACTCTACCCCACTACGTGTTTGCGACGACACATTGGGCGTAGCAATTATTAAACTGTTTTCACTAGACAATATGGTGCTGCTAAGCTCATGCTGGTCGTTGCGGTAATAGTCTATGGCACGATGGATTTCAAATTCATTTGTTGTTGATGATAGTGTAAAATAAATAGTATCAACTGGGTCAAGGATGTCATAATACTGAGATAATGTCCCCAAAGTGTTATGAATGGGAGTTGTTGATGTAGTGTCGCTTGTTATTGTCCACTTGGCCGAAGAAAATATAGTCGTAATAGAATATGTCAATGGTTCCCAATCATATGATGCTTGACTTGCAGTAATAGTGGCTCGGCCATTGGCATCTGTCAGCTCTTCACTTATTAGTGTTCCACTTTTACTGATACGAATTTTTAAATTTTTTAGTCGGACGTTGGTGGACAATACGGGGTCGTATGTTTGAAAGACAAGATTATATCTTGAAGGAGCAGGTAACCCCGGTAGTGTCGGATCACTTTTAATTGCATACATTATTTCATAATCCATATCGTCAGGTAACCCTATCTCTATTGGCCATTCAATATATAAAGCAGGGATCTTTACAATTGATGGTCCTTTTAGCACATCTTTCCCATACCCATCATAAGCCTTGCCTATGCTTGGTCCAACAAGAATCTCCCTGGTATCATCATGAAAATTCTTCAAAGATAGCGAGCGAACATCTGTGCCTGCCGGCACATAAACTGGTTCATAACCAAAAGGAATATATGATACTTTTATTCCTTTCATTTGCTCAATATACTTCTGCTCTTTGTATGTTCGGGGTCTGACTTTCAATGCATATCCAGATATTGCATTATCAGAACATATCTCAGAACCATATTGAACCAATCTTTTGTCCACGACATTACGCAAAACCAATCCGGTACTTTGGTGATAGCAGCATGAATCATCTATTGCTGCCTTTGTGAGTTCCAGAGGGTTGAATTGACTATCAATACTCTCTAATTCCTCAGGGATAATTGATAAATCTACGCTTGTGCAAGAAAACGCAATCACTGTGGCAACGAAAAGTGCCGATAAAATAAATTTTAACTTATTCATAACAATTTGTGATTTTAATGATTGCTATTGGTGCTTTAAAAGTTGCATCATAGCTAGTTGCTAATTTAATATATCTGTATAAGTTCTTTGACCTATCGATTTGGTGTGAATTTGTTATCTGGTTGGCCAAATCGACTGATTGTGAATGAAGACAAATCCTAAAATGTATCCGAAGAAACTTTACTTGATAAGATAGTGCTATTTCTTAACCGATAAAGAGTTTTATGCATTATAAATGCAACAAGTCAACTGAATTTAGCCGTATTCAAGACTGTCAACAATTATCTACATAGTTGGGTACATCTAACTCCTCTTTCAACTCATAAAGCATAACCTCCCATTGCAATACCTCCAAGGACGTTCAAAGAGCAATTAGAGGAATATGGAACGAATCTCAATCACCCATTAAACTAAGGTCATTGAACTTAGTTTGTTTAAACAAGTCCATAAATTTAATGTTAATTATTTACGGTTGCAAATTTGTTATCAATTATTTTATCTTTAATTTATTTAAATAGAAAAGTATATACTCCACCTGACGCAGATAGTTACATCAAACTATGGCTTCCTGAAGCGATAGGATAAATCGCTTTTGATAAGGCAGAACAGAAGTAGTTATGTCAAAAAGACAATTTATATACCGGTTTTTACAAATCTCAGGTTGGGGTCCACTACTTCAAACAGGAGTTTTTCTCCGCTATCGCTTTCAAAGCGGATAGTCCATTTTCCGCTCAGCCGGTCGGTGGGAGAGAAAGCGGAACTGTTGGTGTAAGAAGTCCTGGTGAGTTTAATGTCACCTGAATAGGTGCCGGGGAATGCCTCATAATTTAGCTTATCTAACCCGTAATAAGCTTCGGTGTAGCTCATACTTCCGTGTAGTTTATCGGCACAAATGCGTAATCTTTTCCCATTGACCTCATAAGGTACGCCTCTAAGATTAAAGCTTACATTGGAATAGCAGTGATCTCCCATTTTATCAAAATCGACTTCGACCTCGAAAGTCAATAACAGATTCAACTTACCCTCTTTTTCAGAAATAAAAGTAAGAGTGGCTTCCTTTGGAAATACTAAATTTTGGTAGGTATTCTTCGGCACATCCCAACTCCCGACACCTATTTTCTCACAAGAAATGGTTCCCATCATAATAAGAGCCATTACAAATATCAATCGAGTTTTCATATCATAAATAGTTTAAAAGTAAGGCATCTAATTGAGCTTGAGTGAAGTAAAGGTTTACCATATATGCAGAATTAGTAATGAATTCAGACAAAGATTTGATAAAAATCCCGAGTCTGTCAATTTCATATATTGGAACTCCAGAGATTGTATCGATTACATAAAAAGGCCGATAAACATTCTGGTTGAAATCATCGGACAGGTCAATAAATAACGGAGAATATATATCCTCTGAACTTAGGGGCCACCACTGCCTGCACTGTTGGTTAAAGGTCTCATAATAGAACGGCGCAAGATATAAACCTTTGGTAGTGTAATACTTTCTACTCAAATGATATCCTATAAAAGACGCATAGGAGTCATGTATAAGTTTTTGTTCATATGTATTGCAGAAAGATGTGTCTTGCGCATAATCTTTCCGTGCATGACCTATTTCATGAAAAATAGTCCCCATCAACTCCGGAAGACTAATTCCATTATTGAATATAGCTATAACAGCTCTGTAGGGATCATTCATAGGTTTGGTCCAGCGTTCAAGGCCATTATAAGTTTGCGATGAGGAAGTGTAGGCAGCAATTATTACACTGTTCTCACTGGACAATATTGTGCTGCTGAGCTCATGCGGGTCGTTGCGGTAATAGTCAATGGCACGATGGATTTCAAATTCTGTTGATGTTGATGATAATGTAAAATAAATAGTATCAACGGGATCAAGGATGTCATAATACTGGGATAATGTTCCCAAAGTGTTATGAATGGGAGTTGTTGATGTAGTGTCTCTTGTTATTGTCCACTTGGCCGAAGAAAATATAGTCGTAATAGAATATGTCAATGGTTCCCAATCATATGTTGCTTGACTAGCATTAATAGTAGCTCGGCCATTGGCATCTGTCAACTCTTCACTTATTAGTGTTCCACTCTTACTGATACGAATTTTTAAATTTTTTAGTCGTACGTTGGTGGACAATACGGGGTCGTATGTTTGAAAGACAAGATTGTAACTTAAAGGAGCGGGTAATTCCGGTAGTGGCGGATCACTTTTAATTGCATACATTATTTCATAATCCATATGGTCAGGTAACCCCATCTCTATTGGCCATTCAATATATAAAGCGGGGATCTTTACCCTTGACATTTTCCTTAAATCATCTTCACCCTGTTTGCCATCTGCCTTTATTACGCCTGATTTTACAAGGACTTCCCTGGTATCATCAGGGAAATACTTCAAAGATAGCGAGCGAACATCTGTGCCTGCCGGCAGATAAACTGGTTCATAACCAAAAGGAATATATGATACTTTTATTCCTTTCATTTGCTCAATATACTTCTGCTCTTTGTATGTTCGGGGTCTGACTTTCAATGCATATCCAGATATTGCATTATCAGAACATATCTCAGAACCATATTGAACCAATCTTTTGTCCACGACATTACGCAAAACCAATCCGGTACTTTGGTGATAGCAGCATGAATCATCTATTGCTGCCTTTGTGAGTTCCAGAGGGTTGAATTGACTATCAATACTCTCTAATTCCTCAGGGATAATTGATAAATCTACGCTTGTGCAAGAAAACGCAATCACTGTGGCAACGAAAAGTGCCGATAAAATAAATTTTAACTTATTCATAACAATTTGTGATTTTAATGATTGCTATTGGTGCTTTAAAAGTTGCATCATAGCTAGTTGCTAATTTAATATATCTGTATAAGTTCTTTGACCTATCGATTTGGTGTGAATTTGTTATCTGGTTGGCCAAATCGACTGATTGTGAATGAAGACAAATCCTAAAATGTATCCGAAGAAACTTTACTTGATAAGATAGTGCTATTTCTTAACCGATAAAGAGTTTTATGCATTATAAATGCAACAAGTCAACTGAATTTAGCCGTATTCAAGACTGTCAACAATTATCTACATAGTTGGGTACATCTAACTCCTCTTTCAACTCATAAAGCATAACCTCCCATTGCAATACCTCCAAGGACGTTCAAAGAGCAATTAGAGGAATATGGAACGAATCTCAATCACCCATTAAACTAAGGTCATTGAACTTAGTTTGTTTAAACAAGTCCATAAATTTAATGTTAATTATTTACGGTTGCAAATTTGTTATCAATTATTTTATCTTTAATTTATTTAAATAGAAAAGTATATACTCCACCTGACGCAGATAGTTACATCAAACTATGGCTTCCTGAAGCGATAGGATAAATCGCTTTTGATAAGGCAGAACAGAAGTAGTTATGTCAAAAAGACAATTTATATTCCGGATTTTACAAATCTCAGGTTGGGGTCCACTACTTCAAACAGGAGTTTTTCTCCGCTGTCGCTTTCAAAGCGGATAGTCCATTTTCCGCTCAGCCGGTCGGTGGGAGAGAAAGCGGAACTGTTGGTGTAAGAAGTCCTGGTGAGCTTAATGTCACCTGAATAGGTGCCGCAAATCGTCTCAAGATTTCCATGGGTAAACCCGTAATAAGATTCTGTGTAGGTTACACATCCGTGTAGTTTATCGGCACAAATGCGTAATCTTTTCCCATTGACCTCATAAGGTGCGTCTCTGAGGTTAAAGCTTACATTGGCCCTGCAACGCTCTCCTCTTTTATCAAAATCTACTTCGACCCCGAAAGTCAATAACAGATTCAACTTACCCTCTTTTTCAGAAATAAAAGTAAGAGTGGCTTCCTTTGGAAATACTAAATCTTGGTAGGTATTCTTCGGCACATCCCAACTTCCGACACCTATTTTCTCACAAGAAATGGTTCCCATCATAATAAGAGCCATTGCAAATATCAATCGAGTTTTCATGGCATCAATTGTTTAAAAGTAATTAATTTAATTGTGATGTTTGTGAGATAAAGGTTGTTAGTACTTTGCAATAATAATAATAATAATAATAATAATAATAATAAGCAAAAAAAATGCCATCAAACATCTCAGGTCCAAATAGTTGCAATGCATTTTGGCTTCCCGAGGCGGTAGGATAAATCGCTTTTGCTAAGGCATAACAGAAGTTTTTGGGCATAAAAAAACCTTTCCGGCCGGAAAGGTTCTTTATTTTTATCTCAAAAGACCTTATGAAAGTTTATTCACGTGAATAGAGATGCCGCTCTTGAGATTGGCTGCTTTGTTCTTGTGAATAACATTGGTCTTAGCCAGTTTGTCAATCATCGCGAACACTTTGGGCAATGAAGCCTCTGCTGCTGCTTTGTCGGTTGTGTTGCGAATTGCCTTGATGGCGTTTCTTGTGGTTCTTGCATAATACCTGTTATGCAATCTGCGTTTCTCGCTTTGACGGTAACGCTTTTCTGCTGATGCGTGGTTTGCCATTATTATAATTTTTTATTTTTTGTGGTAGTGGGTAGGGGAATCGAACCCCTATTGCAAGAATGAAAATCTTGAGTCCTAGCCGTTAGACGAACCCACCATGGCTCCCTTTTTCTATTTTTTGGGGAGTGCAAAGATATAAAGAATTTTTACGATTGCAAATTTTCTCCAATAATTACTCCTCTTTGCCCCACTCGAAAGAGGAAATGATATATTCCACTTGGCGCAGATAGTTGCGTTTTTCATATTTGGGAGCATATACAAATCCCTCTATCACCACCACATTCTTATTGTCGGGAGAAACATAGGTGTGGGAAACAAACGGGCCACCCATGAAATCGTTATGGGTATCCCAGAGCCCCCTCATTTCGATAAATTGAAGATCGTTGTATTCCTTTACGACAAAGCCCGGCTTAGCTGTAGGATGGGTAATCATATAGCTGTTTTCTGAAGTAGCGGGTACATTTTCCTTGAGAAATTCGTCTCTTCTGGCTACGAGATATTCCGGAGTAAGTTGCCATTCGCCCTGATAGGGGAATGTATATACAAATATTCCCTGATTGGTGTAGGATGTTTCGTAGGAGATCCAGATAAAGTTGTTCGTATGCATCTTTTCCGTGTAATCCCTCGGAAAATAGGGAGAGCCACCTATCAAAGTAGTGACATATTTCTTCAGAGTAGGATTTGCGTGGTTTTTCGCATTTTGGATAACGCGGTTACGCTCTGCATTTTCGTAGTAAGAGAGAATTTTATCAGCATTATCGCTTATCAGTTTTGCTGAGCTTTCTTCATCTTTGGCATAGACGGAGATCATAATTTGTGATTTGGCCCAGACATCGCGGCTTACTCCGATACGATTATTAGAGACCGTGTCTGAAATGATAATGTTGAGGAGGTTGCGGTGCACCTGGAATACCTTGTTGAATGACTTGGGAGGTACATTGAAAAGGGTGTAGGTAGGCTCTTTCTGTGGAAGATGGGCATATTCGGCAGCAAGGAAGCTCCTTATGGTGGTGCCCGGTTCGGCTTCCCAATGAGACCTGGGAGATATAACAGCGATTTCTCCGGCTTTACCGCTTGCAGGGGGAAGTATCCTGCCGGGCTGATCATCACATGATGTGAGTACAGTGAAGACAAATGCTGCCATTACATATAGAATCAGAGTGGTCAGTTTGTTCATTTTCATAATGCTATAATGTTATGTGAATAATCCTCGTATATCATTACCGAAGGCGAGTATCATAAGGGCGATCAGCAGGATCATACCTATTGTTTGAGCCACTTCCAACACTTTATCACTGGGTTTACGGCGAGTGATGATTTCAATGAGAAGGAATAGAATATGGCCTCCGTCCAATGCCGGTATTGGTAGCAGATTGAGTACTCCGAGCATAATGGAGAGCATTGCTGTCAGGCTCCACACCCTGTACCAGTCCCAGTTGCCGGGGAATATTTTGCCAATGGCTATAAAACTGCCCACCGACTTGTAGGCCTTTGTTTTAGGCGAGATTAGCAGTCCGAGCTCCTGGACATAATTTCTTACGTTATTCCATGCCCTTTTGCAGCCTGCAGGAATGGCAGTCAAAAAGTTGTAATCATGACTTGTAATAGTGAAGAATTTTGTCAAGTCGGTATCCAGCATTACCTGAATCATACCTGACGAATCTACTTGCAGGGGTATATTGATCAAATCGCCATTTCTGCTAATTGTGGCGAAAACCGTGCTCTCCTTGTGATTTGCCAACTCTTTCCGTATCTCTTGCGCCAGGAACATAGATACAGAGTCAATGCCTTTGATTTCATCTCCTATTTCAAGTCCGGAATCAGCATTGATGGAGCCTTCGGCGAATCCGCCAACCACAAAGGGGAAGGCGAGGTCAAACATTCCGGGAGTATTGAGTATCGCAGCAATGTACTGCGGGTCTATGCTGATGGTCAACGTATCTTCGCCACGGAGGACCCTCGCTTTTTCTGCCTGAGAACGAACCATATCGACTTGGAGCATCGCGAAGTTTTCAGTCGGGACCCCGTCAAAGTCTAGAATCCTGTCTCCGTCCCGAAATCCTATCTCGTAAGAAAGGTCATTGACTGCAATACCGTAAATCGCATCTTCATTGCGTAGATATTCGTCGCCCCATACATTCATAATGGCTCCGTAGAGCAGAACGGCAAGGATAAAATTGAACAGTACACCGCCAAACATTATGAAAAACCTCTGCCAGGCGGGCTTTGTGCGAAACTCGTATGGCTGAGGAGGGAGCTTCATCGCCTCCTTGTCCATAGACTCGTCAATCATTCCGGCAATAGCACAATAGCCTCCGAGAGGTAGCCACCCTATTCCATACTCCGTGTTTTCGGGATGACGTCTCCAGTCATCTTCAGGTAGGGTGTTGACGTCTATTTTATTATTTCCCTCATAGGTGGGAAGGTTTCTCGAGAAAAATTTAAACCTCCATTTGCCGTCGATTTTCTTGGCGCGCATAATGGAAAAATAGGGGTTAAAAAAGAGATAGAATTTGTTAACTCTGGTCTTAAAAAGTTTTGCAAATAGAAAATGTCCTAATTCGTGCGCCAGCACCAGAATTGAGAGTGCAAAAATCACCTGGACAATCTTAATTAGTACAACCATATATTTATAGTCTATTTCGTCATTATTTGTTGTGAATAATTTGTTCCGCTGTTTCTCTTGCTGCAAAATTTGTGCAATAGATATCATCCAGCGTGGGCTTTTTTATAAACGGAACTTGTGCAATCGCCTTGCTGATGATATCCGGTATCTCCATAAATCCGATTTTTTCTCTGAGGAAGGCTTCGACTGCAATCTCGTTTGCTCCGTTCATCGCGCAGGTGGCATTTCCTCCACTGCGGAGAGCTTCTTCGGCAATAGCCAGACAGGGAAACCTCTCTGTGTCCGGCTCGTAGAAGGTCAGCTTGCCCAACTCTGTAAAATTGATCCTTGGGGTATCCAGAGGGATGCGATAGGGGTAGGAGAGAGCGTATTGAATCGGTAACCGCATATCAGGCGAGCTGAGTTGCGCCATCACGCATCCATCCTCAAATTGTACCATAGAGTGGATTATGCTTTGCGGGTGAATTACCACTTCTATACACTCTGGTTCCATGTTGAAGAGCCAGCGCGCCTCTATCACTTCCAGTCCCTTGTTCATCAGAGTAGCAGAGTCGAGTGTCACCTTGGAACCCATTTTCCATCGGGGGTGCTTAAGAGCCTCATCGCGAGTAACCTTATATAGTTCTTCCATGGGAGTGTGAAGAAAAGGACCTCCGGAAGCTGTCAGAAGTAGTTTTTCCGGTCGGGTACGCTCCCCCTGGAGTGCCTGAAATATGGCGGAGTGTTCTGAGTCTACAGGAATGATGGGGCTATCGTACTCAGCTGACAGCGACATGATAATTTCTCCGGCGGCAACCAGCGTCTCTTTATTGGAGAGCGCTATGACTTTGCCGGCCTTAATGGCGGAAATTGTGGGCTGCAGGCCGCTAAAACCCACCATCGCGGTTACAACTATATCTGCAGTAGAACTTTGAACCAAATCGCAGATGGACTCCATCCCTTGGAACACTTTTATATAGTGGGGTGTAAGTGCGTCGTTGACCTCATCATAGCTAGAGGGATTGCATATCACTACATTATTGGGCTTGAATTTGAGTGCCTGTTCTATCAATAGCGTACTGTTGTTATTGGCAGTTAACAGGTCCACCTCGAAGAGGTCGCTGTTGTGCGAAATGACATCGAGGGTCTGTGTACCGATAGATCCGGTGGATCCGAGTATGGCTACTGATCTTTTGCGTTGCTCCATCTTCTAAAACTTGATGTAGAGAGTGGGGTCGACTGCCTCTCCTTTGTGCCAGAGCTCAAAATGGAGGTGACTGCCGGTACTTAGTTTACCGGTATTTCCCACCATTGCGACTGGAGTGCCTGCCTTTACCTTTTCACCGGTTGACTTGAGTAGCTGTTCGTTGTGCTTGTAAACCGATATAATATCGTGGCTGTGCTGTATCTGGAGGGTATATCCGGTGTCATCGCTCCATCCGGCGGATATGACTGTGCCATCTAATACAGAATGCACTATAGTGCCTGTCTGAGCAGCAATATCTAAATAAGGATGACCTGTTGCCTTGTTGTATCCTTCGGTAATGATACCACTAACAGGGGTAAAAAAGTGCAGTCCCTCGATCTGCTCTATCTCTTGCCTCACGCCGGAAATATTATATTGCTCACGGCGAAGTACCTCCTCTTTGAGGAGCGAATCGTTGCGGAAATAAAGGTCACTTAGACTCTCATCTATCAGAGGAATCTCCTTAATCAGGCCGAGAGAATCAGGTGTAAGAGGTTTCTTTCCTGTAACAATCCTTTGAATATTTGCCACCTGAAATGCCCACATCTCCACTGCTCTTTCAAGGGAATCGATTTTTATGGCGTTCTCTACCGCCATTCGTCTGGTTTCAGGTGAAGGATAACCGGGAATCGTCTGTCTTATAAAAGTACGTGAAGTGAGCAGGTAAGTGCCTGCCATTATTGCCAGCAATACCAGTATAGAGATCAGTATAATGTTGATTTTTGATGTTCTAAACGAGAAAAGCTCCTTGTGAGAGTCATCGTTTATTATCGAAAATCTCAACTTTTTACCATGTTTTTCTTTTTGACGTGCCATAAAACATTAACTTTGCATCATGAACAGGATAATAGGCATAGACTACGGTAGCAAACGTACCGGCATCGCAGTGAGCGATCCGTTGCGTATATTCGCGTCAGCCCTTGACACTGTTCCGTCCGCAAAGATAATAGATTATCTTCAAAATTACCTTCAAAATCAAAAGGTGGATCTCTTTGTGGTGGGCTTCCCTTTAAATATGGACAACACAAATTCCCAATCCGCCCCGTTGGTAGAGGCCTTTATCAATTTGCTCAAGAAAAAGTTTCCCTCCATTCCGGTTGTGCTCGAAGATGAACGTTTTACCTCGGTACTGGCCCACAGGGCAATGATAGAGGGAGGAATGAAAAAGTCGGATCGTCGTGACAAGTCCTCCGTGGACAAGATCAGTGCCGCCATCATTCTGCAGAGTTATTTAGATAAAACACAGAAACAACAATGATTAAATAATTATCGATATGATATTGCCTATTTACTTATATGGATCCCAGGTGTTGCGCGAAAAAGCTGCGGAAGCAGACATTGAACAGCACGAAGAGCTTACAACTCTTCTGGAAGACATGTATGAAACAATGAAAAATGCAGACGGGTGTGGCCTTGCAGCCCCGCAGGTGGGTCATTCTCTAAGAGTTTTGATTGTGGACGGTAGTGATTTGGCTGACCGATATCCCGAACTTGCCGATTTCATACGCAGAATGATTAATCCTGTTTTTACGTTCAAGAGCGATGAGATGTGTACTTATACTGAAGGTTGTCTGAGTGTTCCCAATATCGATGCCGACATTGACAGACCTAAAGTGGTTCGCATCAGATATTTTGATGAGAATTTTCAGGAGAAGGAGGAGGAATTCGACGGCTTTGCTGCCAGGATGTTGCAGCATGAGATGGACCATCTTGACGGAGTGGTCTTTACCGACAGAGCTGCCCCTATTCGCAAGAAAATGCTTGGCAGTAAACTCAATAATATTTCTAAAGGAAACGTAACTACATCATATAGAGTCAAAACAGACAAATAATAGCAATGGGAGCATTTCACGCATATGATATACGCGGAATCTATAATGTGGATTTCGATAAATACCTGGCCTATAAGATAGGTTATTTCATACCGCTCCTTCTGGAAACGGACAGAGTATTAGTTGGTAGGGACGCAAGAGTATCTTCGCCGGAGATTTTTGAATTTGTAGCCAAAGGAATTAACGATGCCGGAGCAGATGTTTACGATCTTGGGCTGAGCACTACGCCTATGGTCTATTTTGGTACGGCTATGCATGGATTTGGGGCTTCGGTGCAGATTACCGCTTCTCACAATCCCAAAGAGTACAACGGCATGAAGATCTCCTGCGGGAACGCTCTTCCGGTTGGTTATGATAATGGTCTTTCCACCATACAGCAATGGATTGAGGAGGGCAGGGAGACTCCTGTGGCGGAAACTCGCGGCAAAATCATCCCGTTTGACATTTCCAAGGAATATATCTCGTTTTTGAAGTCGAGGAAAGAGGATATTTCGGATTTGAACATCAGTATCGACATTTCGAATGGTATGGCTGCCCTTTTTGTGAGAGAAGTTTTCGGAGAAGATCCTGTTTATCTTTTTGAGGAGTTGGATGGTACTTTCCCCAACCATGATCCCAACCCTCTTGTACCCGAAAATCTTATCGAACTTCAAAAGTCAGTCATCACGCAACGTAGCGACGTAGGTGTGATATTTGATGGCGATGCTGACAGGGTGATGTTTTTGGATGAAACCGGTAGGTTCATATCACCCGATTTGATGATAGCACTTCTGGGTCACTATTTCTTTGAGAATGAGAGATATGACGGAGCAAAGCGTATTGTGCTTCAGGATATACGCAGTTCAAAGTCGGTGGCGGAGTATCTGGAACCTATGGGTGCTGAAATTGTCACCTGGAAGGTGGGCAGGGCCTTCGCAGCTCGCAAATTACGTGAGATTGATGGCCTGTTCGGAGGCGAATTAGCCGGTCACTACTATTTTAAAGATTTTTTCTATTCGGATAGCGGTTTTCTGGCTGCGATTCTTGTACTTAATGTCATTGCGCGTTTCAAGAGGGAAGGAGTGTCGCTTTCGCAGCTTATCGAAAGGATAAACGGTTATTTCAGTTCCGGTGAAATCAACTTCCCTATATCTAAAAAGGAAGATGCGATGATTGCTGTGCGCGAATTGTTTGTTTCGCAAGAGCGCCCGGTCGCATCCTATGACTTTGACGGTTATAGAGTGGAGTTCTCCCAATGGTGGTTTAACATACGTCCCTCCAATACAGAACCCTTCCTCCGCTTTATCTGCGAAGCCACATCAATAGATCTTCTCGAAGAGAAAGTCGCACAGGCCCGCGAAGTGATAAAGAATTTTATTTAATCAGAACTATTTCGAGGCTTCGGACACCAGTTTTTGGAATAGTCCAAGGAAGAGGGGATTGCCGGCGTTGGTCATTATCTCAGGGTGGAATTGTGTGCCGAAAATCAGTGCGCCACCGTCAGCATAACCCTTGAGAGGAGCTACTCTTTCTATTGCTTCAATTATTCCGTCTGCCGATCTGGCTGTCACCCTAAATCCTGCAGGCATCGCTTTGATGGCCTGATGGTGGAATGAATTTACCACGGCTTTGTCGCTGCCTGTCACATCAGCCAGTATGGAACCCTTTTCTATAGAGATGGAATGGGTGCCATAATAACCCGGGGTGTCACCTTGTCTGTGCTTGACATAGCTGCTCTTGACCTGTGAGGGGATGTCCTGGTAGAGTGAGCCGCCAAAAGCAATACTCATCAGTTGCTGGCCACGGCAGATACCCAATACAGGAATGCCTTTAGCCACAGCTGCTCTGATCAGTTTAACATCAAAATCGTCCCTTTCGGGGGCAATTTCGCCATTGGCTCTCAGGGGTTCTTCTCCATACCATTTAAGCGGATCAAAATCTTCGCCGCCTGTCATTATAAGACCGTCAATCGCATTGAGTATGGCCTCTATTTGTGTGTCATCGGTGGTAACGGGAATGATCAAGGGTACCCCTCCGGCCATACGGACGGAGTTTACATAGGTGTTGCCGGCCACATGTGAAGCACCACTCCTGTATGAGGAGATGCCGATAATGGGCGATTGTGCGAAAAGCGAACCTGCAAAGAGCAGTGTGAAAATGAAGATGGAAATGCGTTTCATGTTGTATGTCTGTTTTATTATTTGCTTAATCTAGTCCAGGGACCAAAATCTTCACCCTCCTTGAAGTCAACTTCAAATGATGCAGCCTTCTTTTGTCCCTCTTCAAATTTGAATTTAATCTCGAAGGCAGTACCATCAGAACGGAACTTGTAGGTGTTGCCGCTGACATGGGTCATTTCATGTTTCCAGCCCTGTTTACCTATTTTTATATATAGTTTACCCTTCTCGAGAGTTATCCATGCATCTCCAAAGAGAGGGTCCTTGGTATATTTGCCTACAAGCAGTTTTGACGCCGGAGCAGCTTCTACCACCTTGTCGGCAGCAGCCTTTGCCTCTTCTTCAGCCTTTTTAGCAGCATTGGCGTACCACTCTTTCAAGAATTCCGCGTTGTAGTCATAGTCTTCAAGGTCGAGACAGAGGTCCACCAAACGCCGCATTACCGCATAGCGGGGCTCACTGGGAGCTTCCGAGTTGACCTGGATGGTGAGTCCCAGATTTAATTCAGGCACAAATGCGCACAAGGTGGTCATTCCCCAGGTGGTGCCTGTATGAAAATAGATGCGTCCTTTCTTGCTCTGCTCAATGAACCAGCAGTGGCCGTAGAGAGTGGTTTTGGATTCGCTTTGAGAAGTTATGGTGACTCCTCTGTGGAGATAGTCCATATTTTCCTTAGATATCAGCTGTTTGTCATTCACTTTACCTCCATCGAGCTGGAATTGCGCCCATTTGATCAGGTCCACGGGAGGGCAGCAGATTGATCCGGCGGGTCCGATAACAGTGAGCCACCAGAGTGCCTGCTCTTCGCCATAGAGAGGATTGATCACCATTTTTCCCTCCTTGGAGAGAAATTCGTAGGGGAGTGCTACATTTTGAGCCTCTGCAAATCCTTCACCGTTGATGGTGGATTCATCCATTCCAAGGGGTCCGAAAATACGTTCGCGGATATTATCTTCCCAGCTTTTACCGGTTACCTTTTCTATGATCTTGGCTGCGGGAATAAAAGTGATGTTGTTGTATTGATATGCGCCTCTGAAGGTATATGAGGGCTCTATGAGTTCCAGCATCCTGTTGATATCGTCCCTGTCGTAGCCCAGATTTGGGATATAGGTACCCACCTGTCTTCCTATTCCCGTTTTGTGGGAAGTGAGGTCCTTGACCTGCAGGTGTTCTGTCACCCATGGATCGTACATTTTGAAGTCGGGGAGAATCTCTTTTACGGTATTATCCCAGCTGATGAGTCCTTCGTCCACCAGGGTGGCAAGCAGATATGCGGTGAATGATTTGGAAACCGATCCTATTTGGAATAGGGTGTGGGAGTCCACCGAGTCCTGGGGGTTGTTCAGGTTTTTGACTCCGAATCCTTTGCATAGAATAAGCTCACCATCCTTGAGAATGGAAACGCCCATACCCGGGATCTTCCAGTCTGAGCGTATCTGTTCTATATAGGATTCAATGTTGGAAATATCCTCCTGTGAGAGAGTGTTTTGCGCAAAAGAGGCAAGAGGTAGCCATATAAGGGCTACAAGAAGAAATGTCAATCGTTTCATCATGGATGGTTTGTTACAAATGACAAATATAGCCATCTTTTGTTTGGAAAAAAATACTTATATTTACAATTATTAACGAATTTGTTACGATATGGGAGGATTTTTTAAAAGGACAGGCAATGGCAGGAGAGATTTCGGTAAGGCCAATCTCATAATATTTCTATTTGCGCTCGCGCATGCGTTACTCTGTTATTTACTCCATGACACTTCCGTGGGGGACGGCCTCTTTCTTACCATCCTCACCATAGCAATGGTGTTCTGTCTCATACGTTTCTACGGTAGTCCTCTTGACGTATTTCTCGGTCTGGCATTTCTCAGCTGTTTTGCTGGATTCTATTTCGGCACATCGGTAGGGGATTATCTCCATAAAACATTTCCCACACTAGGCGTGTTTAACAATATGATAGTGACATTTGCCACTACTGAAATTCTGGGACTTGCCACAGTATTGGTTGTAGCCCGCAAAAATCGCTAACGGAGATGGAGCGTAAGAGAAGTGGATATGTCAATCTTGCGGCGGTGGGTATCCTGGCGCTGATTGTGTTCGCTGCCAGGATGATATTCGAGTATCTGCTTCCGGTTTTTTCTCAAGGGACGGGACAATCTTTCTTTTTTACCCTCAGGGGGATGTTGAGTAACTATGCCCTCACTTTACTGATGCTGATTGCGGATTTTATGCTTGTGCGGACTTTGGTGACTTATTTTTCCTATGGCCGCTCTTTTCTTTCTCGCACACTATGGGAGTTGGGAGGGGTTATCTTCATAGCCTTTGTGGCCGCAATTCTAATGCAGCTTACCTCCTCGGATTACCTGGTAGGGGATACTCTAAACCGGCAGCTCTTTTTCTCCTTTGTGGTAGCTCTATTTTTCAACATACTGGTAACGGTCATCATAGACCTATTTTCCTACCTCAGATGGAAGAGAAGACGTGAGCTCGCGACCGAGGTAAGACTCCGCAGTCAGGCTAATTACCAATATCAGTTGCTCAAAGCGCAACTTAATCCGCATTTCCTCTTCAATAGTCTCAATGTGCTCGCCTACCTTATTCACGATGATCAGGACCGTGCCTCCGACTATGTAAAAAAGCTCTCAGACGTCTATCGCTATCAGCTTAGTATGGAGTCGCGTCAGACGGTAATCCTGGAGGAAGAACTTGACTTTGTAATGCTTTATGTGGGGTTGATTAAAGAGCGCTTCGGCGAAGCTCTCGATGTTAGGATAGATGTGGAGAGTAAATGGCTTCGCAGTAGAATAGTCCCCTGCAGCATTCAGATTCTTATAGAAAATGCAGTCAAGCACAATATCGTTAAAGTCTCTGAACCATTGGTGGTAGAGGTGAAAGTGGAGCAGGAACATCTGGTAGTTTCCAATCGAATCAATCTCAAAATTGAATCTGGCCAACATTCTGTAGGGATGGGCCTCGAGAATATCAACAAGCAGTATAGACTTCTGTTTAACTCTCCCATAATCATAGATGATTCGAATGGGTTTTTCACCGTAAAAATCCCTCTCTTCATATAAAACTCCGGCAATATGACCCTACTCATCATAGAAGACGAAATACCCGCACAAATGCAACTTACCCGCCTCCTGCGCAAATTCTTTCCTGAAATCGAGATACTTGGCTGTCTCGACTCTATTGTTACTTCGCAGGAATGGCTTAGCTCTAATCCTGCGCCGGATATCATCTTGATGGATGTCGAGCTTTCTGACGGTAAATGTTTTGAACTATTCAATAGGGTAAACATCACCTCCAAGGTAATCATAACTACCGCATATGAGGATTACGCGCTCCCCGCTTTTAGGACCAAATGCATTGATTATCTGCTCAAGCCGATAGGCGAAAAGGAGTTTAAAATATCGATGGAGCGCTGCATTGGATTTTGCAACGCAGAGGAGGCGCTGGAAAGTGTTGAAGAGGCTCAAGAACCGGAGTACCGCACCAAATTTACCATAAAAATAGGCAATCATATACTTATTGCTGATGTAAATGATACGGCATTTTTCTATTCTGAGAACAAGGCCACTTACCTCGTTACTACCGATCGGAAACAATACCTCCTGGATTCCAGCCTTGAATCCCTTGAGCAGCAATTGAATCCCAAAGAGTTCTTCAGACTCTCAAGAAGCTGCATTACCAGTTTGGCTGCCATAAGCAACATCTCCAAACATTTTAACTCGAGGCTGAGGGTGACACTTCTCCCGGATGTTATCGAACCGGTTCTGGTTTCCCGCGCAAGAGTTCCTCTGCTTATGGAATGGCTGGATAGGTGATGTGGGATACAGGGTGCGCATTGCAGGTTAGTTCTGATTTCTGAGTAGGGAGTTTTGAGTATTGAACTACGGATACATTATTATTGTGTAAAGTTAGGAGCTATTGACTAACGGAAAACAGCCAATAGCCAAGCCTCAAGCCAATAGCAAAAATTTGATTTGTTTAGGAAAAACACTACTGTAGTGTCATTAATCGCTTTTTATTGATTTTAGATTATTTAACGCAAGATTTACAAAAACATTGTCATGTAAATAGGTATATAGTGTATTCTATTTTCATACCTGTAGTCTTTTGTATAAATAAGATACTTGTTCATTATGCGATCAGAGAACTTAATGCAAAATGTATCCAATGATTTGTGTGTTTTATACCCCGACGATTTAACCTCAATGGGTGAAATTTTATGTTTGTCGGTGATTATAAAATCAACTTCGTAATACTTTTTGCCTTCAGCGTATGGTATGGTGTGATAGAACAAGTTTTTACCGGTAGCTTTTAACATTTGAGCTATCACGTTTTCATATACATAACCAAGGTTGGTGTTGAGTTTGTCATTAAGCAACTTCTTGTAAATAACATTTTCCGTTATGTCACTATCCTTAAATGCAAGCGTAACAAAAAGACCCGTGTCAGAAGCATACATCTTGAAATATTCCTGATTTATAGTCAAAGCCAAGCCTATATTGGGGTCATCAGCATGGTAAGCCACATTTGTTGTCATCGAATCTTCCATATCCTTGATGATATTTATTACTCTATCAACCTTCTCATCTGGGATGGCATTTCCAACTTGATATCGTGATCTGTTTCTGCTTAATTGAGCCGGTATGGCATCGTACATAGCTTTGGCTCTTCCTGAATCATCAATCTTACCGAAGTCCTCTTCATATAGAGTAATAATGTTTCTTTTAACCAAATCCACTGCTGTAAAGTTATTGGTATTAATGTATGCGGAAACAGCTTGAGGCATACCTCCCACAAGCATATACAGCCGAAAATCACGCATAAGTTTTCTATGAACAGCGTCACCAAGTGGCTTTTTCTTTTCAAATGCAGTACGCAATAAAGGTATGGTTGCAGTATCTCCCAACGCCCATCTGAACTCCTCATAGTCCATAGGATACATATTTACCTTGGTCTCTTCACTTGGAATAATGATATCACGACTTTTTGATCTTACGGATATCAAAGAGCCGGTCTCGATATAATCGTATCTATGATCCTTAACAAGGTGTTTGATTGCCTGCCTTGCCAATGGTTGCAACTGTACTTCGTCAAAAATGATTACAGAATCCCGTTCATGTAATTCTACTTGAAAAATAAATTGCAGTCTGAGGAAGAGATAATTCAAATCCGATATATCATTAAACAAATCACTAACCTCCTTAGAAACTTTTGAGAAATCAATCAATATGTACGACTTGTATTCTTTGCGTGCAAATTCTTCCACAATAGTGGATTTACCAACACGGCGAGCGCCTTGTATTAGCAATGCTGTATCACCATTACGCTCATTTTTCCATTTGAGCATAGTGTCATAAATCTTTCTCTTGAAAATCATATACTCTGCCATAGTCCTTAACTTTAGGCAAAATTATAACTTTTCAGACTCCCCACCAAATTTTTTTCACTGTTTTGCCGTTTTCCACCAAATGTATTTATGCAAAATGCCGTTTTCCACCAAATGTTGGTAAAACTCAGAACCATAAATAAACTATTTGCAAAAACCTCAACGGAATGCCACAAAAAACCTCAAAGAAGTTCAAAACTGTTAATTCATAACCAAGACAAAAACCCTGAAAGTTTGTTACGACTTTCAGGGTTTGTTACCTTCACCGGTTAGAGTGGTTTTTTGTTGCAGAAACGACATAGACCAGTTAAAAATAGTTATAAAGCCAAAACGCCCACTCCATGCTCCTAACTCCTAAATCAGTACTCTCTATTCCCCACTTACTCATCACTACACACTTCATACCTCATGCTCATAACTATCTTTTGTCATTTCATCCCGATTTTATTGCAATTCGGAAGAAAACCCTATTAAATAAGGGTGTTTTTTTATAGATTCGTGTCCCTTTAATTATAAACTGATACAAAATCATATTTATGAAAAAACCAAAGATGAGCTTTTGGGGTATCTTCAACATGTGCTTCGGCTTTTTGGGGATACAGTTCGGTTTGGCTCTTCAGAATGCAAATGTCAGCAGGATTTTCCAATCCTTTGGAGCGGATGTCAGTACACTTTCGCTCTTCTGGCTTGCAGCGCCTTTGACAGGTATGATAGTCCAGCCCATTATCGGGCACTACAGTGACAGGACCTGGACAAGGCTCGGTCGCAGACGTCCCTATTTCCTTGTGGGCGCAATTCTGGCCTCGCTAATGCTCTTTTTGATGCCCAATTCTCCGGCTCTTGCTCCATTTCTTTCGCCACTTTTGATAGCAGCGGGTGTCCTGATGATTATGGATGCCTCGATCAATGTAGCGATGGAACCATTCAGAGCGCTTGTTGCTGATAACCTTCCTTCAGAACAGAGAACGCTCGGTTTTTCAGTGCAGACTTTCCTCATCGGTATCGGTGCCGTTTGTGGTGCCGTTCTGCCTTTTGTGCTTACCAACTGGTTTGGTATGTCAAATGTGCCTGAGGCTGAAGGAGGTGTGGCACCTAATGTCAAGCTTGCTTTCTATATTGGCGCAATTGTACTCTTCGCATCGGTTATGGTGACTGTGGTGTGTACAAAAGAGTATCCTCCCGAAGGAGGAGTCCTGAAAAAAGAGAAGGACGGCGGATTGCTTGAGATTTTCAGGGATTTCGGCAAAATGCCCAAAACCATGCGCCAGCTTGGTTTAGTGCAGTTTTTCTCCTGGTTTGCTCTCTTTTCCATGTGGGTATATATGACCCCTGCAGTTGCCGATCACTTTTATGGTACTGTGGATTCCGCTTCTGCCGCTTATGGTAAGGCGGGTGACTGGGTTGGGGTGTTACAGGCTATCTACAATGGTGTTGCAGCTGTTATAGCCTTCCTTCTCCCCGTGACTGCTGACAAAATCGGTCGTAAGGCTACTCATGCCATTTCGCTTGTATGCGGTGCGCTTGGCTTTGCTTCGTTCTTGTTTTTCAAGAATCCGACCATGCTCATCATTTCAATGGTGGGTATAGGTATCGCCTGGGGGTCAATCCTGGCAATGCCCTATGCTATGCTGGCAGGTTCACTGCCTCCCAAGAAAATGGGTGTCTATATGGGTATATTCAATTTTTTTATCACTATTCCACAGATATGCAACGGTCTGATAGGAGGATTGATGGTAAAACATATATACGGTGGACAGACCATTTATGCTCTCCTTTTTTCCGGAATATGTCTTTTTATAGCTGCGATCTGTGTCTTCTTTGTCGAGGACAAGGATGATCCCGTACAGCTCTTTCAAAGAAAAAGAATTAAACAATAATTATAAAGGTTTTCCTATGAAACGATTAATGACAATGTTACTATCGGTAATAGTTCTCTCCGTTACATCCGCCTTTGCGCAATTCACCGTAAAGGGAGTTGTGGTGGATTCCAGAGGTGAAACCGTTATCGGTGCTGCAGTTATCCAAGTGGGAACTGCAAATGGTACCCAGACAGGTCTGGACGGCGATTTTGTCCTGACAGTACCTTCTGGTGATACTATGTTGGAAATCAGTTTTTTGGGTTACAAGACTGTGACTATTACCGCTGCACAGGCGTCTGCTGCAAGGATTGTGATGCAAGATGACGTCGAATTTCTAGAGGAGGTAGTGGTCATCGGTTACGGTACTGTCAAAAAAAGCGATATGACAGGATCTGTTGTAGCTATCAAAGCTGATGAGATCAACCGTGGAGCCATCACTTCTCCTGATCAAATGCTCCTCGGTAAAGTATCGGGTTTGCACGTAACTCCGGCCTCAGGCCAGCCTGGTGCTTCCGCTACTATTCGTATTCGTGGTGCAGCTTCGCTAAATGCATCAAACGATCCTCTGATTGTGATTGACGGTGTACCTGTCACTTCTGACGGAGGTGCCGGAATGGGTAACCCCCTGGCATCTGTTAACCCCAATGACATCGAAAGTTATACCGTATTGAAAGATGCATCGGCAACTGCAATTTATGGTTCGCGTGCTTCTAACGGTGTGATTATCATCACCACCAAGAAAGGTCGTGCAGGTGCACGCGGAGTCAATGTGAGTTACAACTCAAGCTACTCGGTAAAGCAAAACGCTTCTACCATCGATATGATGGATGCCGATACATTCCGCAGCTTTATGCAGAGCACTTATGCGAGTAACAGCGCTATCCAGGGCCTTCTCGGTTCCGAGAATACAGATTGGCAGAAGCAGATCTATCGTTTGGCATTCAATACAGACCAGGCGGTAAGCGTTTACGGAGCAACAAAGCATGTTCCCTATCGTGTCAGCCTTGGCTACAACTTCGATCAGGCTACGCTCAAGGTGGGTGACAACCAGAAAGCCAACATTGACATCAGTCTTTCCCCTAAATTCTTTGACGATCACCTTTCAATTAATCTCAATGTGAAAGGTATCTATCAGAATACCAATTGGGCTCCAACAGGTGCAGTGGGTAGTGCTCTTTCATTTGACCCCACAAAACCTACACATTTTACAAATCCGGACGGCAGTATCGACTATTCCAAGGTTGCAAACGGTTACTGGAACTGGCTTAACGCAGATGGCAGCGCCAACACAATGGCCGGCACAAACCCCCTTTCCAGTCTCTACGACTACACGGATGTCAATAAAGGTCTCCGCTCGATAGGTAACCTTCAGATTGACTACATGTTCCATGGATTCGAAGACCTGAGATTCAATCTAAACCTCGGTTATGACGTTGCAAAGTCTAATGGCGAAAAATATAACCACCCCGGTTCTATTTCGGCAATGCGCTCCAGCCTTGACCTTTATACTGATTATGCCAACTATAACTCAAATACACTGCTCGAGGCTTATTTCAACTATAAGAAGGAATTCAGCAAGAGTAACATAGATGTGATGGCCGGTTACTCCTGGCAGCACAACTACGTAAAGTATGATCAGAGTACATATCTTAATAACGAGTCAAGACCTCTTTATCAGGCAAACCCTACAAATGCAAAGGAGTATTATTTGATATCATTCTTCGGAAGACTCAATTACTCAATCCTTGGCAGGTATCTCTTTACAGCTACAATCCGTGAGGACGCCTCATCGCGCTTTAGCAAAGCCAACCGCTGGGGTTTCTTCCCCTCAGTGGCTTTCGCCTGGAACGTAGCAGAAGAGAGCTTCCTAAAGGGTACAGATGCGGTTTCTGCTCTAAAGCTTCGTCTTGGTTGGGGACGCACAGGACAGCAGGACATAGGGTCCGACTATTATCCTTATATGGCAAGATACGAGGAGTCCAGCTCCATTGCGATGAAATATTATCTTGGCGATGGATATTACACTACCCTCGCTCCTCAGAAGTACAATCCTAATCTCAAATGGGAGACAACTGAGACCTACAACCTTGGTCTCGACTTCGGATTTATGAACGACAGGATCACCGGTAGCCTCGAGGGTTACTACCGCTATACTTACGACCTGCTCAACGAAATCTCGACTCCTCTGGGTTCAAACTTCGGTAACAGTATAATTTCCAACATCGGTAATATGGAGAATAAGGGCGTTGAGCTCTCTCTCAATGTAATTCCCGTGGAGACAAGTGATATGTCGCTCTCAATTGGCGGAAACGTCACTCTTCAGAGTACGAAAATCACCAAGCTCACAAGTGTTGAGACAGAGGGCTATCTTGGAGTTACAACCGGTTCCGGTATGGGCGGTACGGGAGGATACACTTCACTCCACCGCACAGGATTTGCACCCTTCACATTCTACCTCTTCCAGCAGCTTTATGACTCGCAGGACAATCCGATCCAGAATGGATTGGTGGATCGTGACGGCGATGGTGTAATAACTGACGCTGATAGATATGTGACCGGTTTCAAGCCTGCTCCCGATGCATATTTTGGTCTCAACCTCAAATTCAGATACAAAAAATGGGACTTTGGTTTCAATGGCCACGGCTCTTTTGGTAACTACATTATCAACAGGGTTGCTATGTCCTATGCAAGCTCATACAGTGACAACTGGAATAAGGGCTACCTTGACAATTTGAGCAACATCTATCTGGTGAATGGCTGGACAGCAGCTATGGAAAACAACCAGAAATATAGTGATATGTTTATAGAGAATGGTTCATTCTTCAGGATGGACGATATCAACCTAGGCTACACATTCGACAAAGTAAAATGGGTAGAGAGCATTCGTCTCTCCGCTTCTGTGCAGAATGTATTTGTTATTTCAAAGTACAGAGGTCTCGATCCCGAATTGCAGGCATCTGACGGTGTGGATTCCAACATCATTCCCCGTCCCCGTCTCTTTACTTTGCGTTTAAATATTAACTTCTAAAAATGACCCGACGTATGAACAAGATATTTTACAAAAGTTTCTTAGTGCTGTTGGCTTCTCTGATCCTTGCTACTTCCTGCATAGGTGACCTGAATACACAGCCTCTTAATGAAACTGACGCAACCTCGGAGACCGCATATAAGGACGAGGTGAGCTATCTCAAATCTTTGGGATATATCTATGGATACTGGGCACTGGCAAGCCAGAATGATGCCGGATCGTCGGACATTAACGTGTCAGACGCCGGTCAGAGTGAGCTTTGTCGTATGTATATGGTACTTAATGAGCTCAGTACAGATGCACTCAAGATTATCTGGGGTGACAACTATATCAATCCTATCCAGTATCATAAATGGACATCAGCCGACAATGAAGCCATCATCGCAGTTTACACACGCTGCATGAAGGGCATCACCCTGGCAAACGAGTTTCTCGTGAGAACAACTCCCGAGATGCTTGCAAGCCGCGGTCATGAGGCGTTCCAGAAAACTATTGACCAGTATCGTGCAGAGGCAAGATTCAATCGTGCACTCTACTACTACTTACTGATGGACCTCTTCGGAAATCCCCCTTTCGCAATGCCTGAGAATATTGGCGGCGACCTGCCTGAGCAAATCGGCAGAGTGGAACTTTTCAAGTGGATTGAAGGTGAGCTTAAAGAGCTCTCAGAACTTTCCGACATGCCTAATAAGGGTGCAGTACCTTATCCTCGCGCAACCAAGGGTTCCGTTTGGGCTCTTCTTGCGAGGATGTATCTCAACGCAGAGGTATATACCGGTACGGCACGCTGGCAAGATGCAAAAGATGCAGCAGCCAAGGTTATCGGTATGGGCTACAGACTTCACGACAACTATCACGAACTCTTTATGCAGGACAATACCACCAACGGTGCCGCGGAGGAGTTTATTTTTGCTATTTCATATGATAAGGACCAGACACAGAGTTGGGGTGGTACTACGCACCTTGTTTCAGCAACACTCAGCGATGCGGCAAATGCGGCTATCGGTGCAGCTGTAGTTGGTGAGGGTATGCTTATCAATCCTGAGAACTGGAACGGCTATCACGTAGCAGATGACTATGTTGCTCGTTTCCAACTTGTAAATGTAAAATGGGGTGGAGAAGGCTTTGGTTACGACAGAGCCGCAAGCGATAAGAGGGCATTCTTCTACAACGGCGGTGCGACCAAGGAGTTTGACAATACTACTACTGACTCAGGCTGGAGATGCTGGAAGTTCTCCGGACTCTATTCAGACGGTCACGCAGTATCAAGCTCTGAGACCAACTATAAGTTCTCGTCAATCGACTTCCCCATCTTCCGTCTTCCTGAGATGTATCTCATTTATGCGGAAGCTGATGCCCGTCTTAACGGCGGAACTGTCAGCGACGAGAGTGCTAAAGGCTATATTCGTCAGCTCCGTCAACGTGCGGGTGTAGATGCTACAACCCCTGCCATCATGGATCTCAACTGGCTCCTCGACGAGCGTGCCAGAGAACTTATGTGGGAGGGTCACCGCCGCGTTGACCTTATACGCTATGGCCTCTTTACTTCAATGCAGTTCCCCTGGACATTGAAAGGTGGTGTACCTAACGGTAAGATTGCTCTTCCCGAATTCCGCACCATCTATCCTATCATTATAAGTGACCTCAATGCTAACCCCAAGCTGGTGCAGAACCCCGGTTACTAATGGCAAGAAACATTGAAAAATCAATAAGATTATGAAACAGTTTAAATATATAGTAATGCTGATGATGGCTATGTTCCTCTTCTCTGCTTGTGAAATGGAGATAGAACATGTCAAAGTCGATCCTACTCAAAGCGTTGCTCCGACTCTGCTCGCCCAGAAGGACATTATTGTCAACCAGGACAACAGCAAGGTTGAGGCGGTGGTTTTCAACTGGACATCAGCTTCGTTTGGAGTACCGACTCAGATCCAGTATGCTCTCCATCTGACACTTGGAGAAAACAGTGTTCTGGCGGGAACCTCCTTTTCAAACTCCTTTACCATCAGCAAGCAGGATTTGAACGGACTCGTTTGTAATGACCTTAAGGTTAAACCCAATGAGACCGCCAATATAAGTGCCAGCCTGATAGCCTCTATTTACGGCACAAACGTGGCGCCTGTCAAATCCAACAACATAAGCTTCAATATCACAACTTATGCAGCTGAGCTGAGGTCTCTCTTCCTGCCTGGCAATTACCAGTCATGGAACATCACCGAAGCCCCTCAATTCTGGGAGACAGACGGTGGCACTAATATCTATAAGACTCTTGTCGACCTGCAGGACGGCAGCGAAGATTATTCATATTTCAAGGTGACTGTTGCACGCAACTGGTCTGATGAGAACTGGGGTTACAACTACCTCACTCCTTCCTGGACCTGTCCCGAGCAGTCAGATTCCAACCTTTCTGTGGATCTGAGAGAGGGTTCCATTTACGAACTCACAGTCAATCGCAGTGCGATGACTATAGACAAGGCAGTTGTTGATGGTGTTGGAATGGTTGGTGCGTACAACGGATGGTCCTACGCCACTACCGGTGATGACCCTCTTACATATGACGCAACTGAGAATGTTTGGGTTTCACCTGCCGTGACATTCACTGATGATGGAGGACTCAGTTTTCTTATACGTCTCAATACTGCACACAACCCTGACAACTGGACATTCAAGTTTGGAACAGATGGCGAGGCCAGTTCGGAAGTCCCCGGCGGCATCAAGCTAGTTCAGGGTGGTGGTGATATCTCAGTACCTTCTGCCGGCACTTATGTTATGAAGTTGCACGGTAACAGGACTCCTTATGTATTGGTAATGGAAAAACAGTAACCTTTAAAACGATAATAGAATGAAAAAGATATTAAGCTTTATTGCAGTTGCTGCTTTGATGTTGGGCATTACCTCCTGTGAGGTATTCCCGGAGGATGCTTTCTCCACTGCCCCTGTGGCTCCGGAGCTCTATTCCCATTCGGATATCCTTATGACCTCCAATACAATGGATGAGGATATCAACTTCTCCTGGTCGGCATACAGATTTCTCCCTGAGGGGTTAAACTATGACTTCCACGCAGAATACGAGGGTACGGCAGCAAAACTTGCCTCCACAAAAGATCTATACTACATTGCTTCTAAAAGCAATTTTAAGACACTTCTTTATAATACCTTCCCTTCACTTCCGGAGAATAACACCTTTACGATGTCGTTCTTTGTGCAGGTGACGGATGGTACTAAGACCTACAAGTCAGAATCGATCACCATCGATATTTATGCTTTCGGCGATGCAGTAGCTCCCGTATTTGGTACAGCTATAGAATCGGTTGTCCTCGATCCTGCAGACCCTACAGGTGAGATTATGCTCTTTGCCTGGGATCCGGCACGCCTCGGATACAATGAAGAGATTACCTACAGCGTATTTGCACAGTTTGAAGATGGAGATCCTGTTGAGTTGGCCTCAGGCCTTCAGACTACTTCATATTCCACCACAGTGGATGCTTTCAATGATGCGATTGTTTCGACTGGTGCACCTGAAGATGCAACTTCAGATGTAAAATTCTTCGTAAAGGCATTCTCAGAAACTTATGCTTCCGGTGTGCCTTCAGCGGTGATCATAATTCCTGTTAAAACTTACATAGCATCATATCCGGATATCCTTTATCTCCCCGGCAGCCACCAGGGATGGAATCCGGCGGCCGCTCCGATGATGTATGAGTCTGGCATTGCCAAGGGATTCTATGAGGCAGTTATTGACCTCAGGACTGAAGATGGATCTGATGTTGAATTCAAATTCTGTATCAAGCCTGAGTGGGGTGATGATTTTGGCGGTATTGTTGAGGTTTCTACCTTTGCAGGTGAATATTCCTCAGCAACCGGTGTTGTCGGTGATCCGAGCAACATTAAAGTGCCTTCAGGCATCTATAACATTGCTATTAACAAGAAGCTCAACACAATCTATATGGTAGAGCTTGGCAGTCTTGGAGTAATCGGCACTGCAGTAGGTGGATGGGATGCTGATATTGACCTTGTGTACGATGCTGAGAAACAGACTTTCAGCGCTCCTGTGGATTTGGTTCAGGGCGAATTTAAATTCCGTTTCAATGATGACTGGACCCACTCTTTGGGTGGTCACAGTTTGAGCAATGTTTCGACAACCATAGGTAACAACCTCAGCTATGAGGGTCCTGAAGGCAACTACAAGATTGTCCTCAATGTTTCTAAGACTCCTTATACGGTGTCATTTATCAATACCGCATATCCGGATAATCTCTATATCCCCGGTAACCACCAGGGATGGAATCCCGGTACTGCTCCCATGCTCACAGGTGACGGTGAAGGCCACTATGAAGGCTTTGCACATCTTGACGGTGAATTTAAGTTTACCCACGAGCGCAATTGGGATAATGACTTCGGCGGTACTTTCGACGCACTCGTGGAGAAGGGTAGCAATTTCAATCTTGAGAAGGGCTACTATTATCTCTCAGTGGATCTGACAGAGCTCAAGGCTACAGCACTCCTGATTACAAGAGTTGCAGTGGTTGGTTCATTCTGCGGTTGGGGTGATCCCGAGGATGCAGCGATGGCATACGACTCCGGTTCCAATAGTTGGAAGATTACAGGCCTTGTATTCCCCGCCAATACGGAATACAAGTTCCGTATGAATGCCGGCTGGGATCTCCCTGACGCATATAACCTTGGTGGTGAAGCTACCAACCTGGTTTATGGAGGAGCGAATCTCAAGGATTCCGAAGGCGGCACATATGACATTGAGTTGATACTTTCTGAAAAACCTTTCAAGGCTATTATTACCAGAACAGGCGATGCTCCTGCTCCCGCTTATGCTTCCTACATCACCGTGCCCGGCAGCTACTCCGGACACTCCTGGAGCCCCACTGATGATGTGGCGCTCAATCAGGGTGGTGCTGAGGGGATCTACAAGGGAGCAATAGCGATGTATGGTGGTTCCAACCAGTTCAAGTTCCACGAAGCCGGCGCAGGCTGGATTTCAGGACAACTTGTAGCAGGTACCACATACGAGTTTGACCTCTGGAGCGGCGACAACATGGAAGTGGCTGACGGCACCTATTTCTGGACAGTAGATCTGCCCGGCAAAAAGGCTGTTGCAACTCCGGTAACCAGGGTTGCCCTTGTGGGCTCGTTCGCTTCAGGTGATAATTGGGATGATGGTGTTGAAATGACATTTGATTCAGAAAGCAGGATCTACAGTGCTACTGTGGAGCTTAAGGCAGGTTCAGAATTTAAGTTCAAATTCAACAACAACTGGGATTATAACCTCGGTGCAGGTGATGCAGGACTTGTTTTCAACGGCGCCAACATTAAAGTTGAAAACGCCGGCACATACAAGATTACTCTAGATATCGCCAATACTGCAAAGTATAGTTTGATACAATAACATATGAAAATATGATCAAGAAATGCGTCGCTTACAGCGGCGCATTTTTTGATTGTTCGCATAGAATTATTATCTTTATAGTTTGTAAAGATATGACCTTCAATTCAGTAGAATTAGCGATATAGTACCCTAACAGATTCAACAATAAGCTAAGATGAGAAGAAAAATTATACTGTTTCTGACGCTGGCTGTAACTCTTTTTGCCACCGGATCCTCCTGCAATCCCCCTGTCAATCCTGATACAAAGGAGTTCAAGGATGTGATGACATTTCCGCCCCAGTGGGATGGAACAAAGAGGGGAGATATCACCTACCAGCTGTTGGTTTACAGCTTTGCAGATTCCGACGGTGACGGATGGGGCGATTTTCGTGGCATCACGGACAAACTGGATTATATACAATCACTCGGAGCATCCGCCATTTGGCTTTCGCCTATACATCCGAGTGCTTCCTATCACGGATATGATGTAGAAGATTACAGTATAACAAATCCCCGTTTCGGCACTATGGCTGATTTCAGACAACTGGTCAGCGAGGCACACAAACGCAATATTCGCATCTATCTCGACTACGTGATCAACCATTCCGGAGTTAACCACCCCTGGTTTAAAGCCGCCACATCATCAATGGATAATCCATACAGGGATTACTACATTTTCTCTGATGATCCACAGAAAGATATTACTGCCGGAAAAATTCCCATGATTGGAACTGAAGGCTCCGGCGGATATGACGGTGGACAATGGTTTCCTACAGGTACGATGCCCTCCGGCATATACAAATTTATCCTCAACTGGGGCAGCGGTAAAGCTCCGACAGTGACAGTATCCGGTGGTGGTACGCCGGATGTTGATAACCCTGACCAATCCACTGAAGGGGCCAAATATCTCTATTACGGAGATGGTGTTTGTAAGAAATTTTATTCTAAAGGCAATGATGTTTACGAACTGACAGTGGATTTCAGCTCCAGCTGGGGTTTTCTTGTGAGGACTTCAAACTCCACTTCCTGGCCCCTGGGTACTAAATATGGTGCACAACAGGGTTCATCTGCACAACTGACCTTTGATGTGCCATTTACCCTCTATACCGACTACAATAGTAACGATAACATACAGGATTTGGCTATTCCCGGAGCTAATATGTATTACTTCCATTCTCATTTTTGGACGGACTGGTTTGCCGATCTCAACTACGGTTCGGTCTCGACTGCAGAAAATTCTCCGGCCTTCAAGGCGATAGTGGAAGATGCCCAGATTTGGATAGATGCCGGTATTGACGGCTTCCGTCTCGATGCAGTAAAGCATATTTATCATAATGAAACTTCAGAAGAGAATCCTCAATTTTTGAAAAAATTCTACGATGCTGTCAACTCTCGTTTCAGGGCGAAAAACGGCAGAGATATCTATATGGTGGGAGAGGTCTTCTCCGATTGGGATAGGGTGGCGCCCTACTACAAAGGACTACCTGCCCTCTTTGACTTCTCGTTTTGGTGGCGCATGAACGCTGACATCAATCAAGGTATGGGACTTAGCTTTGCAGATGCTACAATAAGCACACACGAAACTTTCAGGAGCTACCGCAGTGACTATATAGCAGCAACCAAACTCTCCAATCATGACGAGAACAGGGCTCGTAGCGAGCTGGGAGGTTCACTCTCCAAAGCCAAACTGGCCGGAGCAATATTGCTGTCTTCACAGGGTTCTCCCTATATCTATTATGGCGAGGAACTTGGTTATACCGGAACGAAAACAGGCGGTGATGAATATGTCCGCACCCCGATGTATTGGGGCGATAGATATGTCACCTCTTATACTGACAAAATTGACCCGGCAGTAGAGGCAGCGGTGGGTAGCGTTGTATCACAGGAGGCGGATGCATCCTCTATTCTGACAATGTATCGCCAATTAGGTAGGCTTCGCAACACCTGTCCCGCACTTGCTACAGGAAAGATGGAGCGCCACCCGGTAATCAATCCTCAGACCGGCGGCATTTACTCGCAGGTGGCAGCCTGGTATATGATCGAAGGGAACCAAAAGCTCCTCGTACTTCACAACCTCGGGCAAAGCGAGATAATAATCTCTCTCAGTGATTCGCTCGATAAACCCCTCTTTGCTAATGGACGGGTACAGAGCAAGAAAGAAAAAGAGCACTTCCAGTTGAAGATGGAGGGTTATTCATCAGCAATTTTCGAACTTTAAATTATACTATATGAAACCTAAATCTTACACTCTTCGTAACATAGCACTGGCTTTAATACCGGCCATCTGCCTCTTGTACGGTTGTTCACAAAATGAGTTTTCATTTGACTATGCCGATCATCTGGGCAATCTGACCCCATGCATAGTGGAACAGGATACAACCGTTGTGATTTTGAGGGATTATTTTCCGAAAATGAATGATATGGATACCCTCACCATCATAACTTCAGCAGAAGCTCCTTTTTTGGTGATGTACGAATGTTATGATACGGTAGATGGAGTGGATAAATTCTGTCCTCTGCTTGTCAAAAATGCCATTCCGGCGAAACTTGAAGGGGTGGATAAGAGTCAGGCTCCGAAGATGTCGACCCTGCCTGCAAGTAGCTCCGGCAAAGATTTCTTCATTAAAATAGAGGGAGGAATGCAGCAGCTGGTAGTTCTTTGGGAGGGACGCATCATGGAACGCGGTCGTCATTTTGATCTGCTCAGCGATTCGCTGGTAAGAGTAAGAGCTCCCAGAGCTGCACGCAAGATGGAGCGCTCCCATATCCAGGCTTTTACGGCCAATGCTTACGGAGTCGGAAACGATATCCTGGTGCCCCTTGAGTATGGGAAAGTCATTAGAGATCCGGCACAACTCAAGCGTACGGATAAGCACACACAGATACTCTATTCTTTGCTAATAGACCGCTTTGTCAATGGCAATAATGATAATGACTGGAGCATCGGGGATCCTTCGTTGGTGCATCCAAAAGTGGATTATTGGGGAGGTGACCTGGCAGGAGTTACCGCCAAAATAAAGGATGGTTACTTCAGCGAACTGGGCGTGAATACAATCTGGCTTTCGCCGATTACTCAGAACCCTTATGATGCCTGGGGATATGTACCTGATCCCGGCACAAAGTTTAGCGGGTATCACGGTTACTGGCCAATCTTCGCCACTCGCATAGACACTCGTTTTGGTACTGATGAGGAGCTCAACGAGCTGCTGGCAGAGGCCCACTCAGTAGATATGAATGTGATCCTCGACTATGTTTCCAACCATATGCACATCGAGAGTCCCACTCTCAAGGCGCATCCCGACTGGACTACTCCTTCATACACTCCTGACGGTCGCAAGAATCGCGAATTATGGGATGAGTTCCATCTTACTACCTGGTTTGACGACCATATCCCTTCTCTGGACCTTGAGAGGGAGGAGATTTGCAGACAGCTTTCGGATACTGCACTTTTCTGGATGCAGAATTATGACTTTGACGGTTACAGGCATGATGCTACCAAACATATTCCGGAAGGCTACTGGCGTCTTCTGACCAGGAAACTTATAGACTCGCTGCCCGGAAAAAGTCTCTATCAGATAGGGGAGACCTATGGCTCGCTATCGCTGATTTCCTTATATGTCAAGCCCGGTATGCTCGACGGCCAATTTGACTTCAATGTATATGATACCTATATTTGGGCTACAACACGTCCCGGAGGATCTTTCGAGGGTCTTGCCGGTTGTATAGAGGCCAATCTAGGTGTTTATGGTCATCACAACCTGATGGGATACATCTCCGGCAATCACGACCGTTCGAGATATATCTCACTCGCATCGGGTGATGTAAAGCACGATGAGGATCAGAAACTCGCCGGATGGAAACGCGATATTATCGTGAGCGATACTATGGCTTACCGTAAGCTGGCCATGCTTCATGCGCTCAACTTTACGCTTCCCGGAGTGCCCTGCATCTATTACGGAGATGAGTACGGCCAGCCGGGCGCCAATGACCCCGACAATCGCCGCTGGATGGAATTTGAAGGCTATAGCAGCCACGAGCAACAAGTGGCGGATGAAGTGAAAGAACTTACGCACCTGCGTCGCTCTTCGATGCCTTTGATGTATGGGGATTATTTCCAGCTTGCAGCTGAAAATGACATTTTCGCCTATATGCGTTCATATATGGGCGAGGCTGTCATCACATTCCTCAATAAATCCGCAGATTTACGTGAAATCTCCGTTAAACTTCCTTTCGGGCTTGACTATAAAGGTTCCTCCACTGTAAATATAACGCTCGAACCCTATTCTTACCTGATTATCGAAACAAATAAATAAAAAAGACTATCTATGAAACGCAATCTCTTATTTTTGATCGTTACAACCTTTGCACTATTTGGTTGCAAACCCGCTCAGCCGGAAGGCAATTTTTCCAATATTGAGCATCCGGAATGGGTAAAGGATGCCGTTATATATGAAGTTAATATTCGCCAGTACACTCCCGAAGGTACATTTGCTGCGTTCGAGCAACATCTTGATCGTTTACAGGAGACAGGAGTCGATATACTCTGGCTTATGCCTATCCATCCTATAGGGGAAGAGGGCCGCAAAGGCACTCTTGGCAGTTATTATTCAATAAAGGATTATTGTGACGTCAATCCGGAATTTGGTACTATAGAGGATTTCAGGCATCTTCTTGAGGCTGCCCACCAGAGGGGTTTTAAAGTTATTCTCGACTGGGTAGCCAATCATACTTCAAGAGATGCAAAATGGACTATAGAGCACAACGAATGGTACTACAAGGACTCTCTTGGCAATCTTGCCATCCAGTATGACTGGACAGACATTGCTCGCCTCAATTATGAAAACCAGGATTTGAGGGAAGAAATGTTTGCTGCAATGAAATATTGGATTGAGCTCGGAGTTGACGGCTTCCGCTGTGACGTGGCAGCTGAGGTTCCCACTGAGTTCTGGAATGATGCGGTTGTGCGTCTCAAAGAGATAAACCCCGACATTTTTATGCTTGCTGAGGCTGAAAGTGCCGAATTACAGTATGATGCATTTAACGCCTATTATACCTGGGACCAGATGCATAATTGGTATGCCCTGGCGGAAGGAAAGATTGATGCTGATTCCATTGCCAACTTCTATGTAAATTATCAGGATAGGAGTGGTATGCCTTCCAATACGATTCCGATGAACTTTACTACCAACCACGATCAGAATTCCTGGTACGGTACCTGCACTGAGATGTATGGTCCTGCTGTCAGACAGTTTGCTGTCCTTTCCTTTGTGGTTCCCGGAATGCCGTTGATCTATAGCGGCCAGGAAGCAGGATTGGACAAACGTCTTGAGTTTTTTGAGAAAGATCTTATCAATTGGGAGGCTGACCTGAATAATATGGCTGATTTTTACAGAGAGCTGATTGCTATGCGTGACAGGCATGCATGTCTCTGGGCGCAGCCATGGGGAGGTGTAATGGTAATTCTCCCCTCCGACAGGCCTGAAGAGATCTTTGTTTTCGAGAGAGAAGCCGAAGGCGACCTTTGTCTTGCAATGTTCAACTTTTCGGATCAGACAGTAACATTCAATGTCGACAATCATGTTGTGACAAGGGATTCTGAGTTCACATTGCCACCTCATGGGTATCATATTATTTTCAGTATAGGTGAATGTTTCGGCGATTGTGATGAGTGTGATGAGACTGTTGATTCAGCAACCGAAGTAGGGGTAGAAGAGGAGACAAAAGCTGAAACTGAAGTGGAAACTGAAACTACCGAGAAATAGCATATGCGTAGAATAACCGCACTCGTATTCCTACTGTTGGTCAGTGCAGCGGGATTTGCACAGGAAATCGACCGCGTGGAGCCTCCCTGCTGGTGGGTGGGAATGAAAACTGACCTTCAGTTGCTTATAAAGGGTGACAATATCCGCGGCTCCACCTTGATTCTTGCTCCTGAAGATGCTAAAAGAGGAGTCTCAGTAGGAAAAATCCATAACGGTGACAGTCCCAACTATATCTTTGCAGACATCAAGATAGGGGGGAAGGCTCCTGCTGTAGGGTACAATTTTATCCTTGTTACGCCTGATCACGATTCCATAAGATTTGAGTACACTCTTTACAGTCGTGAAAAAGGTTCTGCGCAGCGCACTTCTTTCGGTCCGCAGGATGTAGTCTATTTACTGATGCCGGATCGTTTCGCCAATGGCGACTATTTAAATGATTCGGTGGAGGAGGCAATTGAGAAATGTGACCGTTCCCTGCCCGAAGGACGCCATGGAGGTGATATCCAGGGTATCATCAATCATTTGGATTATATTGCCGAACTCGGAGTAACGGCCATTTGGTCTACGCCGATGCTCTTCGATAACGAAAAGGATTACTCTTACCATGGCTATGCCTGTGCGGATTATTACCGAATAGATCCCAGGTATGGCACTAATGACCTCTACAGAGAATTTGTAAAGAAGGCCGCGGAAAAGGATATAAAGGTGATAATGGACATGGTTCCTAACCATTGCGGACTTGCACATTGGTGGATGGAGGATCTCCCCTTCGATAACTGGGTACATATGTATACCACTTTTACTCCCTCATCTTTTGCGCTTTCGACTCATTATGACCCATATGTGTCAAAATATGACAAAGATGCCTGCATCAAGGGTTGGTTTGATACCACTATGCCTGATATCAATCTGGCCAATCCCTTCGTGCATCAGTATTTTACCCAGATGGCCGTATGGTGGGTGGAATTTGCCGGCCTAGGCGGTATTCGCGTGGATACCTTCCCCTATTCCGATCAGGCTGCCATGGCCAAGTGGGTGAAAAATATCCTAAGGGAGTACCCCAAAATGAATATTGTGGGCGAATGCTGGTATGGAGATCCGCTTTCTTGCTCATATTGGGAGGGAACCAAGCAACATGACGGGTACAATTCCAATCTTCCCTCGATAATGGATTTCCCTTTGAGAGATGCCATCATTGCGGGATTTGCAGATGATTCAGACACTCCATTCTGGGGCGAAGGTATCATCAAGGTTTACAATTCTCTTTCCCTGGACTTTATCTACAACGACCCTTCGAATATTCTCATATTTGCCAACAATCACGACACAAATAGGCTTGCACACGACCTCAAAGGGGATTTTGCAAAGCAAAAGATGGTTATGGCACTTTTGGCTACGATGCGAGGTATACCACAGCTTTACTATGGGGATGAACTCGGATTTATGAGCAAGGAAGGAACTACCGGCCATTCGCATGAGAGAATCGATTTCCCGGGTGGCTGGAAGGGTGACCGCATCAATCTGTTTGAGAGAAGCGGAAGGAATCCTGCCCAGAAGGATCTGTTTGATTACACTTCACGCCTTATGAATTGGAGAAAGGGCTCAAAGGCTGTCACACAGGGCTCTTTGCTCCATTATCGTCCGGAAAGAGACAATGTCTATGTCTATTTCAGATATGTGAGGAGAGAGGTTGTGATGGTTGTGATCAACAACGGAAAGAGCGATTTTAGGGTTGATTGGAACAAATATCAGGAAATATCTTCTAAATTTGCAGCTTCAGTTCGAAATGTCATTACAGGTGAGACTTTTCTTTCGAATAGTTACGTAATGGTACCCGGACAGAGTGCAGCAATATTTGAGTTTAAATAAACGGAGATATTTAGAGTATGAAACCAACACTTTTGGTACTGGCGGCAGGTATGGGTTCGCGATATGGATCCCTTAAACAAATGGATGGACTCGGTCCCTGCGGTGAGACGATTATAGATTATTCGGTCTTTGATGCGATCAGGGCCGGCTTCGGTAAGGTTGTATTTGTAATAAGGCACTCTTTTGCCGGGGAATTCAAAGAGATTTTTGCCCCCGAAAGATTTGGCGGAAAGATTGAGGTAGAGTTTGTTTTTCAGGAGCTGGAATATTTGCCTGAAGGCTATTCGGTTCCCGAAGGCAGAGTTAAGCCCTGGGGTACAAATCACGCGGTGATGATGGGGAAAGAGGTCATCAAAGAGCCTTTTGCAGTGATCAATGCCGATGATTTTTACGGCAGGGAGAGTTTTCAGATAATGGCGGACTACCTCCGCAAGATAGCAGGCACCAGGGGCAACTATGCTATGGTGGGTTATTACCTAAAAAACACTCTTTCAGAATTTGGTACGGTATCACGCGGTATTTGCGTTACTGACGCTGACTTATACCTCAGAAGTGTCATCGAACGCACCTCCATTCAGCGCAAGGAGTGCGGTATCTGTTACACTGAGGAGGGTAAGGACTATCCTCTGGCAGACGATACTTTCGTTTCGATGAATTTCTGGGGTTTCACCCCCGAATATTTCGACTACTCTGAAGAGATGTTTAAGCTATTTCTCGATGCAGAGAACACAAAATCAAATCTCAAGGCGGAGTACTTTATTCCTTATGTGGTAGATCTCCTTATCAATAGAGGTGACGCATCTCTTAAGGTGCTTGAATGCGATGCCAAATGGTTTGGTGTGACCTATAAGGAGGACAGACCTTTCGTGGTAGAAAAGCTCAATAATCTCATTGAGAAGGGAGTATATCCAAGGGATCTCTGGAATAGGGGAGAATAAGTTCATTGACGACTGGAATTAGTGGAAGGAATATTTTCAAATTACAGGAAAATATATATTTTTGTAAAAGATTCAACTGCGGTTGAAATGGTTAAATAAATTAAATTAGATGGATATGACTAAGTACGAATGTGACGTTTGCGGATATATTTATGATCCGGCAAAAGGAGATCCGGATAGCGGAATTGAGCCCGGAACATCGTTTAATGAACTTCCTGATGAGTGGGTTTGTCCACTGTGTTTTGTAGGAAAAGAAGATTTTTCACCTATAAACTAAATAATAAGGTGCAAGAATAAAGACTTCTCCAGCGTACAGCTGCCCAAGTTACAGAACCCCGAAAGTTGACTGACTTCCGGGGTTCTTGTTTTGTTATAATTTTTCCTGATTTAAGTGTAAACCTATTTCAGGACATGACACTCAGAACTCTGTCTCGTCCTAAAAAAAGTTGACACATTTTGTTAAACTTTATTGTATTCACTTTTTCTTTTATTCATGCCACTTTTGTCTGACTGTAAACTTGAGACGGAGTTTGCAGATCTAATGACCAATGCGG